>Ga0247841_10004414_pt1 | contig 24187 bp, 35 predicted proteins | sample LaCruzMarch2015__2_FD_192410 | JGI IMG/M metagenome (GOLD analysis project Ga0247841, IMG submission 192410) | Freshwater microbial communities from meromictic Lake La Cruz, Castile-La Mancha, Spain - LaCruzMarch2015_18m | ecosystem: Environmental > Aquatic > Freshwater > Lake | place: Spain... | reverse complement strand
TTTCTTGGCTCTTATGGAAACAGCTGCAGAGTATATTCAAAGAATAAATCAATATATGAGAACTCACCTGAAAGATGATCCTACTGGGTTTTGCATCGTTTTTGCTACACAGGTTAGAACAAGACTTACTAATGAGAGGAGACGCTCTTCCTTCTTAATATTTCAAGATAGAATTGGGGGACGATTAGATTATCATTTTAAAATTCTAAGACCTACTTTATACAAGGGGAAAGTGTCTTTTGGTGGGCACACCGTATGCATATCTGGAAGAGACATTTATGATCCCTTAATCGGTAAGATTGTCTCTCTACAAGAATATTCTGCAAGCGCTTTTGGGAGAGAAATTCCGTTTAGGAGACTGTCATCTGCCGAGGAATCTAGCGTAATTCATTACGCAAACGAGCTTATTAATTTAGATTTTTTAAGAATTACTCGTCCTGCTTTTCTAAATTAATAAAACTCCGAATCAGATAACTAAATAAAGAATAAATTTAATCCAGAAAAAATAATAGATTAGAAACTAAAAAAAGAAAAAATAAGGCTAAAAATATAATTTTAACGTCCGAATCTCTCTATCTCGTCCCTTGGAGCAGATGGAGATTCTTCTACCACGCCCTTTTGGATCTTCGCAAAGGAAGGTGTAGCAATTATACAATTGTCTCCAAAACCTGCGATAGAACCTTCGATTGCTTCAACTGTTTTCTTGATTTTTGAAACAACTCGCTTTAATTCTACAACATCTTTCGCCTTCAATGACTTAATGTCGATTACTGCAATAGAGTAACCTTCTCTTAAGGCATTCAAGATAGGATTGATGTCTTCGTAGGTCTTCAAGACGAAAGTTTTTACAGCGACTTTTGCGTCACTTGCTTTAGCACTTGTATCGATTTCGATAAAATCGGAATCTTCTGCACCTTCGCTTTTTCTCAAACTCTTGAAAAAATTCATCACCATAGCTTTAAATTGATTGATTGGGTATTTAAATATTATTATAGTAGAATATTAGTTATTATGTGGCGCTATTTTGCTCATTATCTTCTGTCGTAATTCTTCAATTCTATCAGAAAACTCTTTTTCTTGATTTTCTATCGACTTCATTCTTAGTTCTAAAAGTTCTTTTTTGTGTTTTAAATCCGCAGAGAAATTTTCTTTAGAAGTTTCAATAATTGCCTGTCCTCCGACGAGCTTAAAAACCTTTCCTTGTGCTTTTTCAACTTCAGATATTGCTAAATTAGTTTCATTTATTTCCATATTAAACAACTGTTTTTGTTGCATTAATTGCTCAAAATTTTGTTCTAGAATTTGTATTTCTTGTATTGAAGCTCTTGTTTCATCATCAAATTGTTGCATAGGATTCTGTGCTGGTTGGTTCTCACATTCTTCACAGTTACATTCGTCACCTTCTTCGCATTCACAATCTTCTCTTCCGCACTTAGAATTATTTTCTTTTGCCATCAGTCTGCTTTAACGGTCTTCATTTTTGTTCTAGGTTTATAAAAAATTCTTGAGCCACAGTGAGGACAAACAAATCTCTTTTCTAACTCTGTAGATTTCAATTTTTTTTCACAATTGAAGCATTTGTATATAGCCATGTTATTATATTATTTACAGATTTTTAAATTTACTGTAAATGAAAAGTTCCTCCAGCAAATTTTTTTTCGCATCGCGAGCATTTCCAGATTCCTTTTGATAATCTTTTAGCCCTTCCAGTACAAAATGGGCAAACTTGTTTTACTCTTTGTTTTATTTCTACTGCTACAAGCCTTTCTTTTGGCTTTCCATATCCAGCGCCCAATCGGCCTGCTGATTTTATTTTTTTTGTTTTTACTCCCATGTTTTGTTTTTTGAAATTTTATTATTGGCTATCCTTTCTTCATTAAATTCGAATGGGGCTATCCGGATTTGAACCGGAATCACAAGGTTCTCTGCGTCTCCGATTTCTCGAACTTACGAAACCGATTATGAAATCGGCTCCTCGACCCAAACCTCGTAGGCTAACCAGGTTACCCCATAACCCCTCGACCTTGTTATGAATAGTTATTTTATAAATGTGATTATTTTTTAGCTGGCTTCGCAGGTTTTGCTTCTGCTGCGGGCTTTGCGCCTGCTGCTGGAGCTGCTGTTGCGCCTGCTGCTGGAGCTGCTGCTCCCTCTGCTGGCTTTGCAGTTGCTGCTGCTGCCTTTGCTGCTTCTTCTGCTGCTTTAGCTTCTTCTTCAGCTTTCTTAGCTGCCAATTGTTTAGATTGCACTTGAGTGAAGAACTCCTTTAATTCCTTTAACTTTTCAGGAGAAGCTTCTGTTTTTTGTGATTTTATTTCTTTATCATATTTTCCGTCTTCAATATCTTGTAAGATTTCTTTAGGATCTTTAGATTCTATTAAAACTCCCATTGCCATTGTACTTCCAATTACAGATTTTAATGCTCCCATAAAATTATTTGCTAACATTCCAGGTAATTTTTGTTTTGTGACAGAAATAACTTGTTCAATTGCTAAGTTTCCAACCTGAACTTTTTTTCTTTCGCCTGAACCCATTTCAATTCCCATTTCTTTTTTTAATAGAGCTGCAACTGAAGGGGACAAAACAGTAATCGTGAAAGTTTTTTTCTTTGCATCGACGTCAAGATTTACTGGAACTTGCATTCCCTTGAAAGAGGCTGTTGCTGCGTTAACATCAGAAAGAACTTTGCCCATATTAATTCCCATCGGGCCTAATTGCTGAGCGATTGCTGGGCCTGGCTTCATTGCGCCGCCGTCAACCAAAAGTTTTATTGTAACCATGTTTTGTTTTCGAACCAGTCGTTTTTAAAACTAACTGTTTTGAGAAGACTCTTCCTTCTCGTCCTCCCTTCTTATAACTCTTAAATTATCTAATTTTACTGTAACTGGAATCGGAACGATTGCACCGAGTAAAGAAACGACTGCTTCGCCTTTTGTTTTGTCGACCCTAACTACTTTAGCTTTTTCGTTTTTAAAAGATTCAGAAATAATTTCAACAATGTCATTCTTTTCTATTTTTACATCTGAAGCTCTAGGCTCAATCATCACCTTAATTTCTTCATACGCCAACTGTTTTGGAATAATTCCTTTTACATAGGGCAGATTAAAAACTGCTTCTTCTGCATTTTCTTTATCGGGAGATTCTAAAATTATATACCCTCTTAATCCATGAGGTCTAGAAACTGAATAAATGTTAACTGCTTTTTTGTTTACCCTATCCGCGATTAGTTCAATAGATTTAGACTCTTTGTTTGTTGTGACTTTGACTATAAAGATTAGTGCGTCTGTTTGAAAATCATCTTTCTTTTCTTCAACTTTTTCTTCAACTTCGACAGGTTTTACCTTAACTTTAATTTTGGGTAAAGCTTCTATAACTTGTTCGTCTTTCTTTCCTTCATCGAGATAATCAAATTCTTCGTTTCCAAGTGCCATTTATTAAATACTACGTCTTAAAAAATAAGAAGTAGATAATAGTAGTTAAATCTGGTGCTTTTTAAAGTTTGCTGTTAGCTAGTTTTTTAGAAAGATGTTTAAAATAAAGATTTTAGTCCTTGTTTTACGAGCATTGATATTACAAATCCAAAAGCGCCAATGATTAGAAGTCCTATTGCGGAAACTTTTGCAATCGTTGTGAATTCTTGCTTTGTTGGTTTTTTTAAGAGTCTCCAAACTCGCTTATATTGCTGAAATTGCGCGTCTAGCCACATTAAAGTTTTGTTAGTCATAATTTATTTGAGATTCGAGAGTTTTTAAATTTGTGCTATTAACTCTGGCCTTCCCATTCTTTAAAAAATTCAAATAAAAATTGCTCCATAAAAGCATGCCTATGCTCTGCTAGTGCTTTGCCTGTTTTTGTATTCATTCGTTCTTTTAGCAACAGAAGCTTTTCATAGAAATGATTTATAGTGGGAGCATTACTTCTCTTATATTCTTCTTTCGTCATTTTCAAATTTGGTTTTATTTCGGGATTATATATTTCCCTGCCTTTGTGCCCACCATAATTAAATGCTCTAGTAATTCCTATTGCTCCGATAGCATCTAATCTATCTGCGTCTTGAATTACATCCAACTCTATAGATTTAAATTCCTGTGGCTGCACTCCGCCCTTGAAAGAAATATTTGCAATTATCTTTTCTATGTGTTTGATAATTTCCTCTTCTGCCTCTACAGATTCCAAAAATTCTCTTGCTTTTTTTGGACCAATGGTTTCATCGCCATTATAAAATTTTGAATCTGCAATATCATGCAACAATGCGCCAAGTTCTACAATTAACAGATTTGATTTTTCTTTTTCCGCTATGTGCTTTGATATCTTCCAAACCCTATAAACATGCCACCAATCATGTCCTCCCTCTGCTCCTGCCAAAGTTTTCTTCACAAAAGAAATAGTTTCCTGAATAACTTGGTCGTTATTCATCTTTACTCCTCTGAGTCCTCTTCGTTAATATATTCAATTCCTAGTTCTTCTTCCATGGAATCTTTTTTCTGTTGACCGAGTGTTCTTTTATCTCCCGAGATTTGCGCAGATTTTACACCTGTTACAATTAACATTACTTTTAGTGAGCCTTCCAAGTCTTTTGAAATTTGTGCGCCTGAAATTATTTTTGCTTCTGGCGAAAGTTTTTCTCCAATTATTCCAACGACGGTTTTATATTCTTCTAGTGTTAAATCGTTTCCACCTAAAACATTTATTAGCGCTCCTGTTGCATTTGAGATGTCTACATCAAGTAAAGGATTGTTTAACGCATGCTCAACTGCTTCTACTGCCCTGTTTGAAGAGTCTGATTCCCCCATTCCAATTAAGGAAACTCCTCCGCCAGCCATAACTGCTCTGATGTCTGCAAAATCTAAATTAACTAAACCAGAACGAGTAACTAATTCCGTGATTCCCTTTACCGCATTTGTTAAAATTTCGTCTGCAACCTTAAACGCAGTGGGTAAGGGTAAGTCTGGAGCAAGTTCCAAAAGCTTATCATTTGGAATTACTATTAAAGTGTCAACGAGAGACTCCATCCTTTCTAAGCCGTCCATTGCATTTTCAATTCTTTTTCTTCCTTCAACTGTAAACGGAAGTGTCACAACCCCAATGGTAAGGGCTCCTTGCTTCTTTGCAAATTCAGCAATCACGGGCGCTGCACCAGTACCGGTTCCTCCACCTAATCCGCAAGTTATGAATGCCATATCACAATTTTCAAGGGCTTTTTTGATTTCAACTCCTTGTTCTTTTGCCGCCTCTGCGCCTATTCTTGGATTTGAACCTGCACCCAATCCTCTTGAAAGCTCTTTTCCAATCAGAATTTTGTGGTCTGCATTGGTATACAGCAAATCTTGCGCGTCAGTATTTATAGCAATAATTTCTCCGCCTTTAATCCCGACTTCACGCATTCTAGAAATAGTATTATTTCCTGCCCCTCCAACCCCTATAACTTTTATTCTCGCAGCTTGCTTCTTTATGATATCTTCTAGCTCTTTGTCTATATCATTTTTAGGATTAAAATTCTCATCACCCAGTATTCCCATATGTTTTTTAGAATTTTTGGATTTATAAGTATTTATGTAGAGAAGTTATATTAGTTGGAGAGGTTTTCTTCCTTTTTCTCTTCTTTTTTTGTTTCTATTATCTCCACTTTTGTTGTTAAACCTAAAATTTCGTCAAATGGCTTTGCCATCATTTCAATAAACTTGCTGATGTCTTTTCCTACTTTGAAAATTAAATCTTTGTCTTTTATTTCATAATCGAATTTATTTCTAAAGAAAAATTCTTGAAGGGCATCTACTTTTTCTTTTTGGTCTTCGAGTTTTTTTGTAATGATATACTTGTATGTTAAAACTTTTCCAGCCAAAGGATTATTAAAATCTACTAAAACTCTTCCGCCTGAAACGGACATTACTTTCACAACCATTCCGTCAAGGGAAAGTTGCATTCCTTTTTGAGGCATAATTTTTTGTTCGATAAAAACTTTCAGAGGAATCATTTTTACCATTGCTGGATTTCTTTTCCCGAAGGCGTCTTCTGGTTTGAATTCAGATTCATATTCTTTTCCGACTTCTTTGCCTTCCAAGTCTTTATCAAGACCTTTCATAGTCATGTTGTGACCGACTGCAAGAATATATTTCTTTGGTTCAAAATTTGATTTTATTTTTTCTATTTCGGACTTTATATTTGTGTCAAAAACTTCCCCAGTATCTTTTATTTTTCCTACGAATTCTAATTCTACAAAATCATTCTTTTGAATTGTTGTCATATTTCTTTGAGAAAAAGAGGGTTTTTAAGCTTTCTGCACTAATGCGCAAACATTTATAAATGAAATTTTTTTCAGTGTGTTATATGGTATTAAAAGTAGTTAGTGCAACTGAGTTAAGAATTGGTAGTTTTGTTCTTATAGATAACGAAACATATACTGTCAGAAGCATGGACGTTTCTAAAACTGGAAAACATGGTGCGCATAAAGTTAGATTTGATGCTATTTCTGTTACAACAGGCAAAAAGAAAATGATGATGTGCCCAGGTGACGATAGATTTGATGTCCCTATGATTGATAAAAGAAAAGCGCAGGTTCTTGCAATGACTCCTAACGGTGTTAGTTTAATGGATTCTGAGAGTTTTGAAAATTTTGAATTACCAATACCTGAAGAGTTTACAGGACAGGTTAAAGATGGGATGAGTATAGAATACTGGGACATGGAAGGCGTTAAAATAATTAAGAGGTTAATCACTTAAAATGGCAGCAAAAATAGCAGCAGCACAGAATAGACTTTTCAAAAATATGTTTATTTGTAAAAATTGCAATCAAAAAATGAGACTTGAGCCCATTAAACTTTTATCTGGAAAAGTTTCTTGCAGAAAATGCAAAGGCAAAGATTTTAGACCAATTAGAAAGAAATAAGAGATAATTAGCTAAAAAGAGTTCTGATAAATTTAAACATGGAAAGTAAACCTTGGTTGCTACAAGAAGGAGTAGGCGAATTACTTAAAGTTGTTTCGCTGGATAGAATTGCAGTAGTTGAGATTACCAAAAGAAATGGCCGTCACGATTCTTTTATTCACTCATTAAAAAGCTTTCAAGCCTCAGCCAATCTAACAATTCCTAAAGATAAAATCTTGCAGTATACTCCTCCAAATAATATTGGAAATAAATACCGAATTTCTTTAGATACTACATCCCGATATTTAAGCGGTCAAGACCAGATAGAGCCCAGAAGTGAAAGTATTCCTAAAATAAATGACTCCTCATTAACTTACTTAATTTTTGATGATATTATAGAGACTGGAGAGACATTGTCTTATGCAATGGGAGTACTAAGAACTCAAGAAGTGAATTTAGATAGAATTTGGGCCTGTATAAGAACTCTTAATGAATTAAGAGAATGTATCGGGTTGGTTTACCTAGATAAAGCTCAAAACTTTTTAAGGTATTTAGAAGACTCTAAACAAAGAAGAAAGGATGAGTGGAGAGGATTGGTTAGAGTATTAATGGGACAGGCTAAAGAAGTAGATTTATAAAACTCTTTTTGTTCCCTGCTTTATGCAAACAGTAATGATTTATGACTTAATCTTTTTAGTAATATTCTGCTTAGCTGTGTTTTTGTTTTTGTATTCTAGAAGAAAAAATCTGCAAAGAGAAGGATTAATGTATATGTATAGAACAAAGTGGGGAATGATGGAGATTGAGAAGTTTAGTAAAAAGTACTCTAAATTACTTCATGCGCTTAAGTATCCAATAGTGATTGTTGGCTTTGCTCTAATGGCAATAATGATTTTCTTGCTTGTTCAAACAGTTTATACTTATATTACCTTTCCACAAATCAGCGATGTAATAAAAGCTCCGCCAGTAATGCCTTTAATTCCATATTTTCCGCAAATATTTGGAGTCGAAAGTCTTCTTCCTCCGTTTTATTTTGCGTATTTCTTAATTGCTTTGCTTGTTGTTGCGGTCGTACATGAGTTCTCGCATGGAATTTATATGAGTTTATTCAAAACTAAAATAAAGTCAACAGGTTTTGCATTTTTAGGACCGATACTAGGGGCTTTTGTAGAAGAGGATAAGAACCAATTTTATAAGAAGAAAAACTTTGAACAGATGGTAGTTTTGGGTGCAGGTGTTTTTGCGAATATCCTTTTCGCACTAATTTTCTTTGTGATTTTGATAGGATTCTTTTATTTGTCTTACGCTCCTGCAGGGTACGAATTCGGAGATTACGCTTATGGCATTGTTCCTTCAAACGGTATTTCTTCAATAGTTTCAGATGGTAATTTTACAAAAATAATTTTCGAGAACGAGAGCTATTTATATCCTTCTAATGCAAGTGATTTTATTTTAAAATTAAATCACACCAATGCGTCTAATCTTCTTCTATACTTTGATTCGCCTGCAGTTAGAAATAAATTGACTGGAGCGATAAGTGAGATAGGCGGTCAGAAAATAACTTCCCAACAGGATTTGGGTTTTTATTTAGATAAGAAAAAGCCAGGAGATAACGTCACGATTAAAACAATCTTTAATAATGAGGAAACAGAATATAACATTACGCTTGCAAAGCGTCCTTTTAATAATACAAGACCTTTTATCGGGGTTGGCCAAAAAGTTAGCGTTGGCCGAGGAACTATTGGCAAAATTATAGAAAAGATAACTCAATTCAAAAATCCATCAACTTATTATGAAGCAAGATATAATCCCGATTTAGCAACTTATTTTTATAATCTACTTTGGTGGGTTGCTCTGATAAATTTATTTGTTGGATTATTTAACATGTTACCTTTGGGAATTCTCGATGGTGGGAGATTTTTGTATCTAGCTGTGTGGGGTATTGCAAAAAAAGAAAAGACTGCGAAGATATGGTTTAAATGGGCGGCGAGAGCTATTGGATTTATATTTTTGGCAATGATTATTGCGTGGGTGGTATCTTTATTTTGATTTTTATTCAAAATGTTTATTAACTGAGTTCTTTCTTTTTACAAAAAAGAAATTTCTCTAAACAAAGAAAAACATTTTTGGCCTTTTTCATTTCATTCAAAAGACTTATTAACTGAGTTTATTTTTTTAGCTTATGAAAGATTCTAATATAAAAAAAGATCTTGAGAAAAAACATTATGCTTTTGTTGGAGAAAATGCTGCAGTTCAGGTTTGTAATTGGACTAAAAGTTCTTTACGTGGCGAGGGTGCGTGTTGGAAAGAGAAGTTTTATGGCATTTCTTCTGCTGGATGTTGTCAGTTCTCTCCAAACGTGATGAATTGCGAGAACAAATGCTTGCATTGTTGGAGACCAATTGAGTTGAATAAAGGTATTGATATAAAAGAGATTTTTGATTCTAAAGAATTACTTAATAAAATTAATGTTCAAAGGAAAAAATTAATGCGAGGATTTGGCGGAAATAAAAAGGTTGATAAGAAAAAACTTGAAAAATCTTATACTCCTTCTTTGTATACTCTTTCACTTTCTGGAGAGCCAACTCTTTATCCCAATCTTCCAGAATTAATAAAAGAAATAAGAAGTCGAAAAGCTGTTTCATTTATTGTTACAAATGGACAAAATCCGGAAATGATTAAGAGGTTGGGCAAGGAAAATGCTCTACCTACTCAACTAACTCTTTCAACAAATGCTCCAAATAAAGAATTATTTGTTAAGTGGCACAATTCATGCCACAGAGATTCATGGGAAAGGTTTCAGAAAACTGTTTCGCTTTTAGGAAAATTAAAAGGAAAATGTCGTAGAGTAATTAGATTAACACTTGTTCAGAGAGGAAAAGATGAAAAGAATAAATTAAATGAAATTATGAACATGTCTGAAAAAAATGTTTCTGAGTATGCTCAAATAATTGAAAAAGCTAATCCAAACTTTGTGCATGTTAAAGGATTCATGTCAATTGGCAATTCTAGACCTCGTGGGATGACTTATGACAAACAACCGACATTTGATGAGGTTAAGGAATATGCTGGAAAAATTTTGGCTGATTTGAAAAAGGAAGATAAATCTTGGGGGATGTTAGCTGAAGAAGTTAGAAGTGTTGTGGTTGTTCTTGGAAGAGATAAAGAAGAAATGAAAATTAGGAAAGTTTAGTCTATTTATCCTACCATTTTGTAAGCTTCTAAATATTCCAAGGCATCTCTAAAGTTTATTTGTCTTCTATCGCCTATTTTTAATCTGCGATTATGAAAATAATTTCTTATTTCTGATTCAGTTGCCATTCTCCCATTTGGAAAAATAACGTGAGGGTCTTCTGTATCAACTTCCTCTAAAACTAATGCGAATCCTCTTTGTTGAAGATGATATGCTCTTTCTATAACAGACCAAACAAAAGGGTCATCTTTAAAATCTTGATAGCCTCGCAGATCTGCCCACTCAAACTTCTCTCTTTTTGGCATTTTTAGTCTCGAGAATTAATTTTAATCAAATGAAATCCAAATTGAGTTTTTATTGGGCCGACAATGTCTCCGGGCTTGTTTTTATCATCAAAACAAACTGTTTCAAACTCGGGAACCATCATTCCTTTCCCAAATGTTCCTAAACTTCCGCCATTTTTCTTAGAAGGACAAAATGAAAATTGTTTTGCTGCGTCTTCGAATGAAATTTCTTTAGAAACTATTTTATGTAAAATAGCTAAAGCTTCTGCTTCTGTTTTTACTAAAATGTGAGATGCTGAAACTTGGGTCATGCTGTAGCTCTCCTGTAAGGTTTAGTTAATTTTCCGTCTTTTCCGGTGATCCCTGCATCTTGTAAAAATCTTCTACATTTCTTTCTTGCGTTAGGCCCTGTTGTTAATTTTTCTCCGAATTGTCTTATTGCGCTTGCCATTGCTTCAGGATTTCTTTCTCGCATTTGTTCTGAGTGCCTTATATATTCTAAAACTTCAGAAACTGCATGATATATGTGCGATACTAAGCAACAATCGTTTTTAATAGAATTATCAACTACTTCCGTTGTAGGGAGTCTGGTTTTTTCGTCCCATCTAACTAAATATCTTTGTGCACCTTCGTATGTTCTATCGGTATCAACACTAGAGTCTATACCTATCAAGTATCCAGAACCATTTCTGCTTTCTCCATCTTTGTACCAAACTGCACATCCTTCCATTCTTTGCGGACCATTAATATTGGTTGGAAAATGTCTTGCACTTCTAAATTCTGCAGCTAATCTTCTTAGCAATCTTTCTTTCTCTCGTGTTCTCATTTTACAAAAAAACTATTCCGTCTTTAGTTAGAGCTGTGAAACGAACTCCGACTGGAACTGCGAGAAGTGCTGACATTAAAGCCATGTGTTCTTTTCCTGTGCCTGATGCAATTGATAAAGCAACTTCAGAAGAAAAATCTGAATCAAGTTTTGGTTTTAGTTTTTCAGTTAGTTCTTTTTTTAGGGCAACTAGCGGCATGTCTAAATCAACTTCAACAAAATCAAATTGGGCGCCTTCAACTAAAAAATTTCTCGCGAAAGAATTTCCAATTACAATTACTTTTTCCCATTCTCCTCTTTTGATTAAGCCTGCGACTTGACCCCAAGTTCCTTCGCCTTTTGATAGTAACGCTACGAGTTGTGTCATGTTATCTTCTTGCTCCCCTGTATGCGTCCTTTAATTTCATTGCTCTCGCTTCGCTTACTTCTTCAAAGGAATAAGTTTCCCTTTTTCTTCTCTCTGATTGGTCCTGGAAAAAACCTAAGCTGGAAAAACTAATACCTCCGGCAATTATTTCTACGCTAACTTTCTTTTTGATTGTCTTAACCCTAAGCACCCCTTCTATAGGATTATTAGCATTTTGATAGACATGGTAATAGTTAATTATCATATTTTGAAAATATCTTTAGGCTTTTTAAGCATTTATCTTCTGGAGAAGATAAATGCCGACCGAATGTTAATTCTATTTAATTTGGTCGCCACCTGCGGTGGAAGCATTTATGTGATAAAAATTATGCTTTTTTGTAAGTTAATCTTTGCATTAGTAGCAGTGCCCACATTGTTCCGTTAAATGCACTAACAATTGCGGATAAAAATAAATTCAATGTTAAGAATGCGAAGGAAAGAACATAGAGACTTATAAATGTTAAGAGTGATGTTTGTATTGAAATGACGCCTTTCTTTTCTCTGAACCCCATGCAAACTTGATAGGCTAGGGAATATGCAAAAATAATATTTGCTAATGAAATAAGAATGTCTTGCCAAACCATAGGCGTTAGTTGTGCACAAAGTTTAAAAACCTATATTTCATGAAGAAATTACTAAGACCAATGACCAACGTGTCCTTCGGGAGTCTTCGCCTCGGCAAGATTTGGTAGGGAAAAGTCTAGGATTTAAAATGAAAATAGAAGAAGCAATAAAACAATTAAGAACTTCGGATAAGAGAAAATTTATTCAGTCAGTTGACCTAGTTATTAACTTACAAAAAATTGATCCTCGAAAAGAAACTATAAACACTTTTGTTGTTGTCCCAAATCCGGCCCCAAGAAGAATTTGCGCTTTCTTATCTAAAAAATCTCCTTCCGTAGACACAATTACAAAAGAAGAATTTGAGTTATACAAAGATGCTAATGCTATTAAGAAACTTGCAGATAGATATGATTTCTTCCTAGCTGCTGCGCCTTTAATGGGTTTGGTTGCTACAAAATTTGGTAGATATTTGGGTCCACTTGGGAAGATGCCAACGCCTCAAGGCGGAGTTATTATGCAAGAGACAGAAGAGAATGTTAAGGCAATGATTCTCAAAATGTCAAAATCCTTAAAAGTTAGAATAAAAGAAAAGAGCTTGAAACTTGCTGTTGGAAAAGAAGATTTGTCTGATGAAAAAATTAAAGAGAATGTTGAAGCTGTTTTGAAAGCTGTTGCAGTTATTCTTCCACAAAATAAAGATAACATAAAAAATGTTTCAATTAAATTGACAATGGGAAAACCAATTGTTTTGGATAAGTAAAATGGCACATGCAAAGACTCATGTTTCTGATTTGAAAAAGAAAGTAGTAAAACAGCTTGCAGAATTAATGAAGAGTAAAACTGTTATGGTTGTTTCAATTAAAGGATTGCCGTCTGCTCAATTTCAAGAAATTAAAAAGAAATTAAGAATTAATGCTAAAATAAATGTTGCAAAAAAGAGTTTGATTGATTATGCTTTAGAACATACAAATAATGAATCTTTAAAAGAGCTTGTAAAATATGTTGGGGCTGATTGTGCTTTGTTATATTCTGACGAGGATGCATTTATTCTTTCGGGAATACTTGCTGACGGTAAAACACCTGCAAAGGCAAAAGCTGGGCAAATACCAGAAGAAACAATTTGGGCTGAAGCTGGATTGACTGATTTAATACCAGGACCTGATATTTCTGCACTCTCTGCTGTTGGATTAAAAGTTAAAGTTGAGGGCGGGAAATTAGCAATTCAAACAAGAGCAATTATTTGTAAAGCTGGAGAACCAATTTCTTCTGAAAGAGCTGCGATTTTAGCAAAGTTAAATATTATTCCTTTCAAAATTGGAATTGAACCTGTTGCTGCTTATTCGGACGGGAAAGTTTATTCTGGAATTAAGATTAACAAAGAAGAATTTATGAAAGATTTCAAGAACATGTACGCAAGAGCATTTGCATTCGCTGTAAATTTACCTTTTGTAACAAAACAAACTTTACCTTTGATATTAGGAAAAGCAGCATCACATGAAAAAGCATTGGCTGGATTAATTAAAAGCGAGGTGGCAAATTAAGATGGACACTGGACTAGATAGACCAAATATGCTAAAATATGGTGGAAGAACACCGATTATAGTGGATAATATGGACAGAGCGCCTAATGAAACTGAAAGATTTGAAGCAAAGCCGAGTAGATTATCAAAAATATTTCTCTCACCAATAACAGTTGTATTATCTGGTTTAGTCGCAGCAGGTGCTGGACTTTATTTGGGAATTGCGCCTGGAAGAAATATTACCGCGCTTGAAGATGGAAGCACTATTATGCCTGCAACTGTAGCTTATACTAACGCTCCGACTTATACAAATTCCCCAAGTTATTTATTTCAAACAAATGAATTTGACGCGCGACTTGAGAGAGCAGCATTAGATGCTGAGAAAATGGCTTCAGAATATAACGATAGTCTTTATACGAACAATCGTCCTGCTCCGCTTGTCTTTCCGCAATCCTTGCCGCTTCGTTTACGACTTCATGCTCCAATTAAAACTGGAGAAACACAATAAATGGAATACATATATGCGGCACTTTTGTTGCACAAACTAGGTCAAGCAGTTGACGAAGCTAACTTGAAGAAAGTTATCTCAGCTACTGGCGCATCTGTTGATGAAAGCAAGGTTAAAGTCCTTGTAGCTTCATTGGTCGGTGTGAATATTGACGAGCAGTTGGCTAATGCGGCTATCGCAGCAGCACCTGCAGCTGGTTCAGGCGCAGCAGAAGCACCAAAGGAAGAGAAGAAAGAAGAGCCAAAGGCTGAAGCAGCTGAAGGCTTAGCTTCATTATTCGGTTAAATAGTAATATTTAATTCTGGGTAGTGGAACTAAGTTAGTTCAGACTATTCAGAAAAATTTAATCCGGTTGATGTGGCTAAGTTAGTTACACGCGGATTGGCTATCTTGATTTGAATGTGGGGCTGAGATAGTTGTAAAAAGAAGAGTTCTGATAAGAATAAAATGGAAGAAGCACAAAAACAACTTTGGAGAGAATTTAATTTAGCAGAAAGAAATCCTGCACAAGGAGGCGGAATTTTATATTGTTTAAGATATTCTAAAGAACATTTGGAGGCACAACAAGAGGCAGTGATTAAAGCAATACGCGGTATGCGAATGTCAATTAGAGATGTTGGAGAATCGCGGTTAGAATTAGACTTAAGTTTTATTCCAGAGGATAATAAGAAAACTGCATGCGCTTTGCTTGAAGAACTTTCTGTTGTTAATGAGGCGTTAGAATATAATGCTTCTGGCTTTGGAAATAATAAAAGTATTCCTGAATTAAGTAGGGGATTAATGGACACATATTTTCAGATGTTGACTAAGTCAAATCCAGCGGACACATATAATTTTATTAGCATGGCTATTCCAGAGATAGTCCGTGATTTAAGAATTAGTGAAGCGCAGGGTAAAAATTTTACAACAAAAGAACGAAAAGCTATTCAAGAGTTGCAAGATTTTGCAAAAAGTCAAACTAGACGAATGGGCAATACTAGTAAATATGTTATTTTTGGATAAAAATTTCTTAAATCCTACTTCAAAGGACTATTATTCTTAAATAATTCCACTACGGCTTCTTTGCCTTTCATGTCGAAGATTTATAAATGAAGATTTACAAATTTACTTCATGGAAAAATTGAAATTTGAAGTAAGACAATCTGAAATAGACAACAAAGGCGCTTTTGCAATCGAAGATATTCCAAAAGGAACTATGCTTGTAGAATATATTGGAGAAAAAATAAATAATGAAGAGGCCGAGAGAAGAGAAGCAATTAACGACGAGAGGGGAGTTACTTACATATTCTGTCTTGATGAAAATTATTGTATTGACGGAGCAGTTGGGGGAAATGAGTCAATGTTCATAAATCATTCTTGCGAGCCGAATTGCGATTATGTAATTGAAAATGGAAGAATATTTTATTATGCGAATAGAGATATAAAGAAAGGCGAGGAACTCACCATAGACTATGATTATGATGCTGATTCAAAGCGAGAAATTTGTTTGTGTAAGAGCAAAAGCTGCCGAGGTTTTATAAATTGTTCGGAAGAAAAAAATTAATTGACACATATATCTCAGAAAATTACGCCCAGTCCCAGAATCGAACTGGGAGTTCCGTGAGGAATCGGTTTTCAAGACCGACGCAGTACCATTGTGCCAACTGGGCTCAATTCAAGAAATGTTTGAGGGTTTTTAAGATTGTTGGATTTGCAATTTCTAGAAAGATATAAAAGCATATTATACTTATGTGTTTTATGAAAAGTGGTGTGTTTTTTGTTTTGATTGTAAGTTTTTTGTTTGCTTCAATATATTTTGTTTCTGCAGAATCTGAAAGATTAAATGTTTCTGATTTTAGTAGCTATTATAATAGTGAAGTTGCTGGGCAATCAAGGTTAATTGACAAAATTTTTGGAAACGAAAGAATTAATTTTTATTTGGATCAGAATTTATTTTTTGGTGTGGTTACATCTGATGGAAAAATAATTGAACAGAATATGGTCGGTATAACAAACCCTACTCTTAATGTATATACAGAAGGAGAAACTATACAAAAGATGATAGATGGACGCCATACTATTGAAGATGCAATTGCCTCTGGAGAAATTCAATATCGCGGAGTTGGTTTTGCTAAAAGAACAAAATTTTGGATGATTCACTTTGTCCAATCTTTTTTTATAAATGTTCCAAAAATTGAAAAGAAATGCATAGATGATGATGGGATACTAAACGCAGACTCTGCTCTTGTTGCTGGAAAATGTACAGATATTGATGGGAACGTGTATGAAGATAGTTGTGCGTTTGTAGATGGGAATATAAATAACACAATGGTGGTTGATTACGACTGTAATGATGCTGGTTATTGCGAAGCTAAAAATTGGTGGTGCCCTTTTGAGACTAATCCAAAATATGAATGCGAAAAAGGCGCATGTATCCGATGTCCTGGCTCGGACTCAGAATGCAAACCTGCGTCTGGCACTCCCTTTACTTTTGAGGAGGGTTTAAGCGCACCGCCTGCTCCAGAGCCGGTGAAATTTTAATTAATGTTTTCAAAAGTATTATAAACTATTTTTTCTAAAATAAAATATGAAAAACAACAAGGTGATTTGGATTGGCGTTGGACTTGTTGTTGCGATAACTTTAATTAGTGTAATTTTTTATTTAAATAATATGGGGAATAATAAAATCGCAGTACTTGAAACATCTATGGGGACAATCGAGATTGAATTATATTCCGATATGCCAATAACATCTGGAAATTTTGAGAGCTTAATTAACAAGGGAGTTTACAATGGAGTTATTTTTCATAGAATTATAGACGGATTTATGATTCAAGGCGGAGATCCAACTGGAACAGGTTATGGAGATCTGAAAATCCCAAAAATAAGAGATGAGTTTACTCATGCTGGCGGAAACAAAAATTTTAGGGGGACAATCGCGATGGCAAATGCTGGACCAAATACAGGTAGTAGTCAATTTTTTATAAATTTAGTTGATAATAATTTCTTAGATGGAAAACATCCTGCTTTTGGAAAAGTAGTTTCTGGGATGGACGTTGTTGATAAGATGGCGAAAGTTAGAACTGGTGCAAATGATAGGCCAGTTGTGAATGTGACAATTATTTCTGCGAGAATGAAGTAATTATTTTATTTTAATAGGATTTGAAGTTTCTAAAAATTCTTCTGCATCTTTTAGTCTGTCTAAACTTTCAGAATATAAGGTCATTATCTTTTCATTTTTCTTAACATACCCTAAATGCTTGTGTAAATAAACTCCTGCTGATGCGGTTTCTGGCGTCCCCAATATTCTGCAAAGAGAGTTCATTTTACGATTAGTTATTTCTATTATCTTTCCGTCCGAACTTGCTGAAATTGTTTTAGAAAATCTCGCAAGTTTTAGACTTTTTACTCTCTCATGAAAATCTTCCGAATTGTTTTGAGCGTTTATTATTTCAATAAACTTTTTGTAAGCCTCTCCTGACTCTAAAATCTGTTTCGCTTTGTTTTTTGAGTCGGAAATTCCGCAAAGAGACATTAGTTGTGAAGCTAGGTAAACTGATTTCTGTTTCAAGTCGAAGGGGCAATCTTTTTTATTCTGAAGAACAGACAAGACGTCAAACATTTCTAAAATAGGACCAAACCCGTTTCCTATCGGCTGAGTTCCGTCTGTATAAACGGTCTCTATTTTTAATCCAAAATATTTTGCAACGGTACTAAACTTATTTCCAAGCCTTCTTGCTTGCCAAATCGATTTTATTTTTCCTCCAGCATAAGGAATATCAATTAAAATATGAGTGCTTCCTGCGGAAATCTTTTTAGAAAGTATTGAAGCGATTAGTTGTGGCTCTACATCAAGATTTAGTGCTCTCTCTACATGGATAATTTTATCATCTGAAGGGGCTAATCCTAAAGATCCTCCCCAGACCAAACAGCCGTTCGTTTTATCCACAATTTTTTTTATTGAATCTGCCGAATGCTCTACATTTGCAATCGTTTCTATCACATCTGCTGTTCCAGATGCGGAAGTTATTGCCCTAGAAGAAGACTTGGGCATCTTTAATCCTGCCGCGGCACAAATAGCTACAATAATCGGCGTTGTTCTGTTGCCTGCAATTCCTCCGATGCAATGCTTGTCTGCGATAATATAGTCTTCGAACTGTAATCTTTTTCCATTAGAAACCATTGAACGAGTTAGAGAGATAGTTTCATCTAAAGACATGCCCACTAGTTTCTCTGCTGCAACAAAATAAGCGATTTCTTGTTCGGTAAGATTATTATTGTTTATTTCCTTAATTAAAATATCTATCTCTTGTTGATTTAGGGTTCCTCCCTCTAGCTTCTTTTTTATAATCATACTTGCTAGATAAGTTTCTGCAATACTTACTTCAACTATGGCATTTTTTTCAGTTTTAAGAAAAGAACTAATCTCTTTTGAGAGTCCTATTTCCTCGCCTTTTAAAATCTCAGAAAAAATATCAACTACTGCATAAATCTTCTTGTTTTTATGCTTTAACAAAACTCTTTCATTTACATGCACATTTATCTTCTTAGAAATTTCTCTGCTGAGTATGACTACTGGACGACCGGCTAGCCAATTCAAATTCTTTGCTTTTAACTTCATCTCTTTTTATTCCCTAAAAATCTCGTTTAGTTTTCCTTTTCTGTAAAACTCAAGGACAATTAATAAATAAGAAAGAATAAGGGGTCCCAGTAGTAGCCCTATTATCCCGAATGTATAGAGTCCTCCGATAGTTCCAATAATCGCAACAAAAATATTCATATTAGACTGTCTGGAAATTAAATATGGACGGATAAAGTTATCTATTGTCGAAACGAAAATGAGGCCATAAAAGAAGAGAATAGTGCCATTTACTACATGGCCAGATACAACTAGGAAGAGGGAGACAGGTATCCAAACTAACCATGCGCCAATAATAGGAATAATTGAAAGAACTATGGAGATAAGAGTTAAAAATATGACTTTTGGAACCCCTAGTAAAAGTAATCCTATTCCTAGTGCAAGTCCTTGGATTATACCTGTTAAGATTTGACCAAATATAATCGAATTTGTTACATTTCTAAACTCTTCTGAAAACTTATTTTCTGTAGCCGTTGAAAGAGGAGATAGTTCTGAAAGATACTCTTTTATTTTCTTAGAGTCTCTAGTTGCAAAGAAAAAAGTGAAGACTACTACTGAGAGTTGTATAAGAATATTTGGGAGATTAGAAAAATAGTTTCCTAGCGAAGTAATTGAGAATGAAAAAAACTTAGCTACATAAATGCTCACCTGAACACTAACAGTTCTTGCAGTTTCTGGACCAAAAAATAATCCTGCAACTTTTGCAATTGTTCCGGCCATGTCTACATTTTGAACATAAAGGTAGGTATTGAAAATTTCTCTCGCGAGAGAAGGAAGGAAAAACCAACCAGGAATTGCGATAGCTAGGAGAAGGATTATAATAAATATGATCGTTGCCAAATTATCCCTTTTTATATATTTGTTGAGATGGCTGTACAACGGATGAATTATATACGCAAGAAAAACTCCAATGACCATTGAAAGAAAAATTGGTCGGATTAAAAAGAAGGATGCAACTACCAATCCTGCAATAAGCGCCCATACAATTGCCTTGTTAATAAACTGTCGCTCTACCATGCAGTTAATTATCAAACATAATTTATAAATGTTCTTTATTGAGGGAAATGCTATAAAGTTCAGTCAACAAAGAATTTATAAATGCCTTTTTTTTATTTAGTATATGATTATTAAAAACATCTTTGAAGGAAATTGTGATGCGGAAGTTCATTCTGATTTTTTGAAGTTTGGAAAGGGCGAGTTTAAGGACAAATATCTTGTTGAAGCTAAAAAAGTAAAAGACAGATGGAATATTAAGACTGGAGCTGAATTCGCAAATTATCTTGTGAGAAAGGGAATTGAGAAGAATCCTGGGAAGATTGGTGTTACTGGAGTTATTGTTTCTACCATGCCCCTTGATATCCCGTTTTCAAATGGTAAAAAACAGTTTATGGGCGTAAAGCAATTCAAAGTTTCTGGGGAAGTTGATGCTAAAGAAATTTTAGACTTAATGAATAAATATCCTCGGGTATTTTTTGCTTTAAGTTTTGTATTACCTGACTATGAATTGAAGATTAAGGCTAAGGCTCCAAAATCTGCGAAGCCATCTACTAGCGAGAAGGAAGCTAAGGCTGAATTTTGCTCATTAAAAACTTCTGATGCTAATTTTGTTAAAGAAATGTTCTTTGATTTTCCAAATTTCCAAGAAATTTCAGTTAGACATACTTTGAAAATTAGTGAAATGATTTACCCTAAAGACTTGGCGAAAATGAAACCAGAAGAAGTTAGGGAACAATCAAAAAGAAAGGGAATTATCGTAAGAAATGTTTTGATTGATGGAAAGAATGAAGTGCGTCAGGCTAATTTCGAAGCCTGACTACGAGAAGCTGTAAAAATTTTTACATCTCGTTAAATTTATAGCAGTAGAAAATAATTTTATGCGTTTAACTCGAAGCGAAAATTTTTAAATTTGAGGCGTAGAAAGATCTTTAAATAAGTAATTATGTTGGTTTCTTGAGGTGATTCGCAAAGAATCGCGTTAGAATTCTGGGAAAAAATGAATAAACGATTAAATACGAATTCAGCAAAAACCATATTGGTAGTCGAAGATAGAATTAGTACTATTCAATTTAATTTACTCCTACTAAAAGAGAGAGGGTATGATATTCTACTTAAAACAAGATACAAGGATGCTTTTGAGTATATTGATACTTGTCAACATTATGATTTAGCTTTAATAGACCATCAAATTGGAGATTCTGATGGCTTTAATGGAGGAAATACATTAATAGAGCTTTCAAAAGAAAAAAATCCTAAAGCAAATATTGTTTGTATTTCTGCCTATTGTGATCAAAGTTCTTCTGCAAATGCAAATTGGAACAAGCTTGATGACCCAGATACCTTAGTCGAATTGGTTGAAAGATTATTAGATACCGTTTAATTGTGTTATTAATTGGTTCTCTTCTAGCTAAAAAGGTTTAAAAACCCCTATTTTCTATGGTTTTTGTAAGTTGAATCTAAAACTTAGATGTTTAGATTTATTATTTTGGACTTGCACACTCTCATCTTCGGATGCGAATGCAGGAATTACAAAAAAAGAACTTAGTAGTTAATATCACAAATGGGAACAATACATAGACCAAAAGCTGGAAGTTTACAATACTGGCCTAGAAAGCGAGCTGAAAGAATTTTACCTAATGTTAATTGGAGTGCTTTAAAAAAAGACGCTGGTTTAATGGGATTCATTGGATATAAAGTTGGAATGGGTTCTGTTTTTGCAAAAGACGATAGCGCTGACTCGATGACAAAAGGCAAAAAGATCGTCGTTCCGGCAACAATTATTGAGTGCCCGGAAATGAAGATTTTTTCTGTGAGATTTTATAAGGATAAAAAAGTGGTTAATGAGGTTGTGATTTCTAATGATAAGGATTTGAAAAGAGTTGTTAAAGTTCCAAAACAAATTGGAAAAATTGAAGATGTTAAAAATGATTTTGATGATTTAAGAGTTTTAGTTTATTCTGAAGTTAATAAAACAGGAATTAAAAAAACACCTGATATGATTGAACTTGCTATTGCTGGAACAAAAGAACAAAAACTTGTATTCGCAAAAGAAAAGGCAGGAAAGGGAATTTCTGTTTCTGAAGTTTTCTCAAAAGGACTTGTTGATGTTCGAGGAGTTTCAACTGGATTAGGATTACAAGGTCCTGTTAAAAGATTTGGTATTACATTAAAATTTCATAAATCTGAAAAGGGAGTTAGAAGACCGGGTAACTTAGCTCCATGGTCACCGTCGAGAGTTCCGTTTGTAACTGCTATGGCCGGTCAATTAGGATTTTTTACAAGAGTTGTTTATAATAATTTAATTTTGAAGATAGGCAAAAATTCTGAAACAAGTATAAATAAGGCGGGCGGATTTGTGCATTATGGCGACATAAAAACAGATTATATAATTGTTAAAGGTTCTGTAACTGGGCCACAAAAAAGACCACTTTTATTGACAGTTCCACTAAGACCTACAAAATCTGCAACTAAACAAAAATTAGAATTTATTGAATTAAGATGAAGGGAAAATTATTTGACATTAAAGGTAAAGAAAAAGGAAATGTAGAATTACCTAAATTAGTTTCTGGAGATATAAGAAGAGATATTTTAGCAAAAGTTTTCGAAGCACAAAAGAGAGAACAGCCCTATGGCGCAATGGTTTATGCTGGTAGAAATTATTCTGCTGCAGGTATTTTGAAAAGAAGAAGACATGCGTGGAAAGGAACTTATGGAAAGGGTATCTCGAGAGCTCCAAGAAAAATTATGTCACGACATGGGCAGAGTTTTCAGTGGGTTGGCGCATCTGCAAACTATTCAAGAGGCGGAGGAGTTGCGCATCCACATAGAGCAGAAGAAAATCAATTTAGAAAAGTAAATAAAAAAGAATTAATGATTGCTTTGAGCTCTGCTTTGGCTGGAACTTTTGATTTGAAAGCAACTGAAAAGAAATATTCTATCAAAGTTATAAATTCTGCAGTGATTGTAGATGACAAAATGTTGGGCGCAAAAACAAAAGAATTTTTAGCTTTCTTGAAAACTGTTTTTGGCGATGCTTATGATAAATTATTGCAACATAAAAAAGTTAGAGCTGGAAGTGGAAAATCGAGAGGAAGAAAATACAAATCTAATGCAGGTTTAGTTTTTGTTATTGCTTCTGATGAAAAAATGAATAGATCTGGTGTTGATGTTGTTAAAGCTAAAGAATTAAAAATTTCTGATTTGGCTCCAAATGGCGAACCTGGAAGATTTGCAATTTATACTGAAAAAGCATTAAAAGAAATTGATGGAGTTTGGAAATGGTAATACTTGAAAAAATAAAATCAACTGAAAAAACAGTAAGGATGATTGAATTGAATAATGTAATTGTGTTTGAAGTAGACAGAACAGTTAAGAAAAATGAAATTGCAAAAGAAGTTGAAGAATTATTCGAAGTTAAAGTTGCGAGTGTTAAAACAATGACAAGAAAAAATAAGAAATTAGCTTATGTTAGATTAACTAAAGATTTCGTTGCTGCTGATTTGGCTGCTAAACTCGGAGTATTATAATGGGAAAGAGAATTATTTCGCAAGCACGAGGACACGGAAGCTTTTCGTATAGGGTTAGAAGATCTGCTTATATGTTCAAACCTGCTTATCCTATAAAATTTTCAGGAGAATGGGAAGTTGTTAATATGATGACAGAAGCAGGACATACTGGGCCGATGATAAAATTAAGAAATTCAGAAGGAAGAACATTCTATGATTTCGCAGCAAAGGGAATTTATGTTGGACAAAAAATTACATTTAATAGTTTGAAAAATGGTGACGTTGCTCAATTATTAAAATTGCCTAATGGAACAAAGGTTTTTAATATCGAATTAAGGCCTAATGATGGTGGAAAGCTTGTAAGAACTGGCGGAAATTCTGCAACTGTCATGAATAATAACGGTAAAACTGTAAAAGTAATGATGCCTTCAAAACAAGAAAAAATATTTGAGGGAGAATGTAGAGCAACTATCGGCGAAATTGCAGGACAAGGAAGATTAGAGAAACCAATATTGAAAGCTGGAACACAGTTTTGGATTAAAAAATCAAGAAATAAATTATGGCCTCGAACATCTGCTGTAAAGATGAACATTATCGACCATCCATTCGGTTCTGGTAGAGGAAAGAGAATCAAATCCAAGATTGCGAAAAGAAATTCACCACCAGGAACAAAGGTAGGACATTTAAGACCTAGAAGAACAGGTAGGAAAGGAAAGTAATGGCAACAAACATCAATATACAAGTTGGAAAGATAAAAACATTTAGAGGAAAGTTAATCGAAGATTTGAAAGCATTAGATGTTAGAGAGTTTGCAAAACTTTTGACTTCAAGAGAGAGAAGAACTATTTTAAGAAGTTTCCAAATGATTGAAAAGTTTATTGAGAAATCTAAAAAAGATGTT
>Ga0247841_10004411_pt1 | contig 24192 bp, 25 predicted proteins | sample LaCruzMarch2015__2_FD_192410 | JGI IMG/M metagenome (GOLD analysis project Ga0247841, IMG submission 192410) | Freshwater microbial communities from meromictic Lake La Cruz, Castile-La Mancha, Spain - LaCruzMarch2015_18m | ecosystem: Environmental > Aquatic > Freshwater > Lake | place: Spain... | reverse complement strand
TCGTCTTCCGTAAATTCCAGAACGGAACCGGTTTCGAGACCCAAATCATCGCGAATCCGCTTGGGAATAGTCACTTGGCCTTTTTCAGACAGAATTGCGTTCATACCATTAGCGTAAGAATTCCTACTTTAAAGTCAAGGCGTGTTTCGCCAACCTGCTTTCCTTGGTTTTCCCTTCTTTCGGGCCATTAATAGCGTTTCCCATCTCCGCCTTCCTCCTCCGCGCCTTTCCGGTTTGTGCTTTCTGATCTCCGATTTCCGCTCTCCCTCCGCGCCCCTTGCGATCTCCGCGCGAGTCCTTTCTTCCCCCTTTCGCGACTCATCCCAATTCACAAAGCGCTATCGCGCTGGGTTTCTCCGCTAACGCTCCGGTTGTGCTCCCTGCACCAACCATTCGACTCATCCCAGTTCACTAAGCGCTATCGCGCTGGGTTTCCACTTTCTCCTCAAGCCTCCACGCGCTAAAATCTCCGACGAGGCGCGCCCAACCATGAGCAAAACTTCCCAAAAACACATCCCGGATACCTCGTCTGGCGACAAACTCCATCCCCTGCAGATCCTCGCGTGGCAGAAGATGAGTTACGAGGAGAAATGGCGACTGGCCAGTCAAGCAAATCGCCTCCTGCGTGACGGAGTCGAAGGCAGGATTCGCAGGCGACTCCCGGACTTTTCGGAGGAACAAATCCATCGTGAAACCAGCCGAGCACTCCTCTTCTCCCGAGCCTGACCTCATCCGCCTATTCGTTGCTCCACTCGAGGAGACCGGGATCTCCAGCTACATGGTCTCCGGTTCGGTTGCCTCCATCGAATACGGCGAGCCTCGGGCCACTCTGGATATCGATTTGGTTCTGTTACTGAACCGCGAAACTTCCGAGTCGTTGGAAGCGCTCTTCCCAGACGCGTTTTTCTACCTTCCGCCTTCGGAAGTCCGCGAAGTAGAATTCCGACGGCCCAACCGCGGACATTTCAACATTATCCATCACTCGTCCGGGCTGAAAGCTGATTGCTATCCCTCTCGGAATCACCCCTACCTTCCGTGGGCAATGCAAAACCGCCGCCGAATTTCCCTCATGGGTATCGATGTCTGGTTCGCCCCGCCCGAATATGTGATCCTCTGGAAACTGGAATTCCACCGGGAAGGTGGCGGCGATAAACACATCCGTGATATCAAAGGAATTCTCGCTGTTTCCGGCGATCAACTCGACCGCCAAATCCTTACCGAGGCCGTTTCCTCCCTCGACTTGTCCAGAAGTTGGACTCTCTGCACGCCATGAACTGAACAGAGGTCACCGACAGCGGTTGCTGCACTTCACGTCGTTCTCACATCCCGCCTTCCGCCTCCGCGCCTTTCCGGTTTGTGCTTTCTGATCTCCGATTTCCGATTTCCCATTTGTGCTCCCCGCACCAAACATTCGACCTTCCCATTTTAAGACAGGGCACTATCGCGTGGGTGTTCCGATCTCCGATTTCCCATCTCCGCTTTCCGGTTTGTGCCCCTTGCACCAAACATTCGTCTTTTCCCCTATCACCAAGCGCTATCGCGCTGGTTTTGTGCCCCTTGCACCAAACATTCGTCTTTTCCCCTATCACAAAGCGCTATCGCGCTGGTTTTGTGCCCCTTGCACCAAACATTCGTCTTTTCCCCTATCACCAAGCGCTATCGCGCTGGTTTTGTGCCCCTTGCACCAAATATTCGTCTTTTCCCCTATCACAAAGCGCTATCGCGCTGGTTTTGTGCCCCTTGCACCAAACATTCGTCTTTTCCCCTATCACAAAGCGCTATCGCGCTGGTTTTCCGATCTCCGATTTCCCATTTCCGCCTTCCGGTTTCCAGCCCCCCACTTTCGCACGAATTGACCTCCAGAACGATCACTGGTAACGTTCCGGGATGAAAGCGGCATCCATCCGTGAAGACATCCTGCGAGACACTCGGTATCCAGTCCACCGGATCGCGGATGCGCTGTTGCCCTATTTGCGGGTGCTCGTGGAGCAGTTCCACCCCGAGCGAGTAATCTTGTTTGGATCGTATGCGTATGGGAATCCAGATCAGCACAGCGACGTCGACTTGCTGATCGTCAAGACAATGGAAAAATCCTCCGTCTCAGAGCGACGCGACATTCTCCGGGCGTGGCGGCCGATCAGATGGTCGGCTAAATCGCTCCCTTTCGAACTCTTAGTGGCGTCGCCTGCGGAGCATGAGCAACGCTTGGCCAAGGGAGGAAGTTTTTATTCTTCGATCGCAAGAAACGGACTGCTGGTTGCATGAAAACCGATGAAAAGAATCCCGACGATTGGCTGTTCCTCGCCCGGGAAAGGCTGCAAGCTGCAGACGCATTGTTCGGGGCTCTTGGCGCGACCTACAGCGGAGTAGAGCTCCTTCAGGAGGCCATTGAGCGATTTCTTAAGGCCTATTTGATTAGTAGGGGCTGGGAATTACAGAAGATCCATAATCTTTCCACGTTTGCTTCCCTGGCTACACATTCGACCTTCCCATTTTAAGACAGGGCACTATCGCGTGGGTGTTCCGATCTCCGCTCTCCGCTATCCGCTCTCCCCTGTGTGCCCCTTGCACCAAACATTCGTCTTTTCCCCTATTACGAAGTGCTATCGCGCTGGTTTTCCGATCTCCGCTTTCGGCACCGGCCTCGATGCCATCCAGCGCCCCCTCGCCTCCGAAATCGACACCGTAGCCGCCACAGGCCACGCCGAACGCCAGTCAACCTCCACAGACGAATCACCAAAAACCGAATAGCAGGGGACTCAAAGCGCACAAAGCGGCAACGGATCCGACGCAAGTGCCTCTCTCAATCCCACGTCCGCCTGCCGCTCAGCCCCCGTCAGCGTGAGCCGGCGAAAAACGGCGACAAAAAGTCTTGATAACGTCAATCTCGTAATCCAATTGCGCCTTGGTCAGCCCAGGATACGTGCCGATGAAAATCGTGCGGTTCATGATCGTGTCGGCACCCGGCAAATCGCCGATGACTCGGATCGCATCGGGTCGGTCGTGACGGAGCCTGACGAATGCGGGCTGACGCACGAGGTTGCCACCGAAAAGCATTCGGTTGCCGATTTTCTTTTCGTCCAAGTGCCGGGCGAAATCCGTACGTCCAAACGGCGCGCCTTCTTTGATCGTCATCTTAAATCCAAACCACGAGCAATCCGTACGATGCCCGGTGCCATCCCATTCGAACGTCGAAATCCCCTCTTGGTCATGGGAAGCTTTCCATCCGGTCGCGTGCGTTGGAAGCGCAAAGGTGATCCAATCTTCCAACCCCGACAATCCGCGGCGGAGGTATTCCCAGTTTTTTTTCCTCGCCTCGATGAAATCCGGCAGGCGGTGAAGTTGCACGCGGCCAATAGCAGCTTGAGGATCAAGCGGCTTTAAATTGTAGCCAAGGTGAGAGTAAATGTATTTGTGATCGTAGCCTTCAGGGAGTTCCCCCAACTGCCAGGCGAAACGCTTGTTGCAGGTGTTATCTTTTCCCGAGGGACACCAACAATCCCGTCCCCAGTCCCTAAAGCTCTCAGCGTAGGTCTTCAAGGACGCCCGACGAACGATGTTCACCGCGCCGCCTTCTCCCATGGTGAGGTGGTGCGGCGGATAAAAGGACTGCGTGCTCAGATCTCCCCACGCGCCGGTTGGTGCAGTCAAAAGTTCACCGCCTGAGGCAGAGGTGTGAATCTGAATCATCGGGTGCGCGCCGGTCTCTGCAATTTTCAGGAGGTGCTCCAAGCCCAGTGAGCGTGCACGTGTCACCGGCATGGAATAAGTGCAGCCAAGTGCGTCGCAGTTATCCTCAATCAGCCAGAGATCGTATTTTTTGCAGAATTCGAGCACAGCCCCCAAGTCGAACGGGTTGCCCAATGCGTGCGCCATCATCACCGCTTTGGTTTTACCTGGCGAGTAGGCCGCCTCTAGCATCGAGCAGTCGGGATTTCCGGTCTGCGGGATGGCATCGATAAACACCGGCACCGCTCCGCATTGGATGATCGGCGCAACAGTGGTTGGAAAACCCGCTGCGACGGTGATCACCTCGTCGCCAGGACGAATCCGTTTGGGATCGGGGAGTTTGTGGGTTGTCAGAGCCGAGAGCGCAACAAGATTGGCTGACGAGCCGGAATTGACAACGAGGCTGTGCTTAACGCCCATAAACGCCGCCAACTCCTTCTCGAACGCTTCACCCTCCGGCCCGAGCGTGAGCCAGAAATCCAACGTCGACGAGACAGCCGCCGCCACCTCGTCTTCATCGAAGACCCGCCCGGCGTAGGGAATCGTATCACCTTCACGAAATGCCGACTTCAACGGGTCGTTACCGGGGCGGTTGTTTGCGTGAGTGAGGCGCGAAAACGCTCGACTCTGGCGCACGGCCAGACGTTTGTGTATCTCTCCAAGCTTCGCGACTTTGATCGACTTTCCGCAGGGCTCCAGCACGGACGAGTGAACCGACAGCGAGCGGTCGAGACGGACGAACGAGGGTTTAAAGAGCGCGCCTCCGTCAAGATCCCCAGGGGTGATGGAGACCGACTGCGCATACCGAGAATTGCCTGTGACTTTAAGGAGCACGACATCCCCCTGCTCGTCCGGTCCCTCGATGACTAGTCCCGGGCGGTGCTTGGCCGTCCCTTCGTCGCTGTGCGGCCACAAAATGTAAACGAGATCACCAGGTCTCACTAAAAAAGCTCCTTCCCATCCTCATCCTCGTCGCCCCGAATAAACGAACTCATTTGGAGATCAACCTCAGATCGACGCTGCGCTTGAAGTGCGAGTAACTCGGCTTCCGTGAACAGCCGCAAATGCGAGCCATCGACCAACGGCTCGCTACTTTCGATAACGCGTAGGAGGTTGCCCTCGGCAATGACTTCAATGCTCATGATCTGTTGTATTCTTCAATCTGTCGAATGGTCAACTCGTGGAAATCCGTCGCGTTTTTGCACCGCGCTGCCTCCCGATACCACTCGACTGTTTGCTTGATCGTGACTTCAAAATTCCAACGCGGCTGCCAGCCGAGTGTGTGAAAAGCTTTGTCGGTCGCAAGGTTCAATTTTCCTGCCTCGTGTGGAGCGTTGGGATCGCATTCGTCCACCCAGTTGCCGGGCCAGTGTTTGAGAATCTCTTGGACGAGCTCGGCGACCGTGCGATTTGAGCTGAGGTGCGGTCCAAAATTAAACGACATCGCCGACGCGGCATCACAAGCGCCCAGACGATCCAGACTACCTGCTGCCATCTGCATCGCTAGGACGAGATATCCGCCGAGTGGCTCAAGAACGTGTTGCCAGGGCCGTGTGGCTGTTTTGTTCCGGACAGGAATGGCCTCGCCCCGCTCGAGCGCTCTCACGGAGTCGGGGACAATTCGATCGAGCGCCCAATCGCCGCCCCCAATGACGTTTCCAGCTCGCGCGCTGGCGACTTTCACCGGATGGCCTCGAAAAAACGATCTCCGCCACGAACTGATCGCGAGCTCGCACGCCGCCTTGCTGGAGCTGTAAGGATCAAACCCTCCCAGCGCGTCCTCTTCTCGATACCCGTGCAGCCACTCTCGATTGTCGTAGCACTTGTCCGTCGTCACCATCACCGCCGTGCAAGGTCGGTCAAAAGCACGCAATGCCTCCATCACATGGATCGATCCCATCACGTTCGTCTGCCATGTTTCGACCGGCTGATCATACGAAAGCCGAACGAGCGGCTGCGCTGCCAGGTGAAAAACAAAATCCGGACGCGCCTGCAACAGAGACTTTTTCACAGCCTCCGGATCGCGAAGATCCCCACAATCCCACGAAATCCTGCTCGCCAGATCCGACTGCAAAAACAGCGACGGAGAGGTCGGAGGCGGTAAAGAAAATCCGACAACCTCTGCACCCAAAGAAACAAGCCACTCCGCCAACCACGCCCCTTTGAACCCAGAGACTCCCGATACCCAGACCCTTTTTCCCGCAAAGCCGTGTTCAAATGTCATAGGCTCACCCGAGTGTCTCCTGTGCGTTCGCGATCCCTCAAAGTGGCCGCTCCCGGTATTTCAAGTGCCCGTTCTGTCCTCCTTTGAATCCTGTTCATCCTGAAAATCCTGTCAAAACTCAGTCCTGCCAGATTTTCCACGGAGCCCGACGCTCATCCCACAATTGCTCAAGGAGCATTTTGTCCCTCAAAGTGTCCATGGGCTGCCAAAAGCCCCGGTGCTCGAACGCCGCGAGCTGATTCTGTCGCGTGAGCTGTTCGAGCGGGGCACGCTCCCAAATCGAGTCATCGCCGTCGATTTCACCAAAAATCGTCGGCTCCAGCACGAAAAATCCCCCGTTAACCCATGACCCATCGCCGGCTGGCTTCTCTTGAAAACTCGAAACGCGCCCGTTGTCCAACCCCAGCGCGCCAAAACGCCCCGACGGCTGAACCGCTGTCATCGTCGCCTTGAGCCCCTGCTCGCGGTGATACGCAATCGAAGCCGTCACATCGACGTCCGCCACACCATCGCCATACGTCAGGCAAAACGTCTCATCGACATAGCGTTCGATCCGCTTGATCCGCCCACCCGTCATCGTGTCATCCCCCGTGTCAACGATCGTCACCCGCCATGGCTCCGCCCTCTTTTGATGCACCTCCATTTTGTTCTCTCTCATGTCGAACGTCACGTCCGACATGTGTAGGAAGTAGTTCGCGAAATACTCCTTGATCACATACCCCTTGTATCCGGCGCAAATGACGAAGTCGTTGATCCCATGCGTCGCGTAAATTTTCAGGATATGCCAGAGAATCGGCATCCCTCCGACCTCGACCATCGGCTTCGGACGCATCACAGTTTCCTCGCTTAAGCGCGTGCCCAATCCACCTGCAAGGATAACTGCTTTCATCAAATTGAACCGTATTGGAACCCGCTGACCGGATCAATTCCTATTCTTCGAAATCCGATTGGAGACCTCAGGAACATATCGCATAACTTCATTCGCTCGATTCGGAACGGATCCCGGCCGCAGCTTTCCGGTTGCGCCCCACTTTTTCCACCAAAATGCAGCAAAATCCGAGAGCGACTGAGGTTGACCCGTTCCCACATTCTCAATGAGGGGTATGCCGGCATTGAGGTCATTCCGAAAAAGTGCCTCAACAAAATACCCCGCCACTTGCTCTACAGAAACAAAGTCCCGGACTTGTTGGCCTGAGGTCATGGGGAAATCAGCGCCGGATAACGCCGCTTTTTTCATCGATGGCCAAAATCGAGTCTCAAGCTCCCCTTCTCCGAAAACCTGAAAAATCCTGCCAATCAACAGACGGGCTTTCATTTCTGTTGCCAGGGCGGAAATGACAACTGACGCTGCCGCTTTTGAAGCCGGGTAGGATGTTGTTGGCTCCAATGGAGCATCAACGGGAATCTGTTCATAGCGCTCCCCCGATCTCCCGTATTCGAAACACGAACCCGCCATGATCCACGTTATGACGCCGGCCCCGGCCGCCAATTGAAACATTTTAAGTGCGGAAGTGACATTCCAATACAGGCAGGCCTCGAAAGAGTCGTAGGGAGGATTGGGAGTGTGTGAGGCCAGGTGCACCAGAGCATCGCAGCCGGAAAATGAATGGGATGTCAGCCTGTCAATTGGACAATCCAACCATTCGGGTTTGCGGATGAGTGGCACTCGTGGTGCGCTTTGCGGCGAGCGTCTCTGGGCGATAATCCCCACCCCACGGTCATGTGCTTGGTTGATAAAGTGGCTTCCAATGAATCCCGTGCCACCGGTCAGAAAGATTTTCATTCCGCACTCAGAATGGGGATGAGAATTGGTTGAGCGAAGGGAAGCCCTCATCCCTTGATGAAATCACAGGGGCATTCACAGGCCATTCGAATCCAAATGAATTCCAAAGAATTCCAGCATCGTGAGCGGGCTCATGCTCTGCCGTCGTCTTGTAAACCATCATGCTATCGTCTTCGAGCGCGAGGAAGCCATGAGCGATTCCTTTGGGTATATAAAGGACCCGGTGGTTTTCTGCAGACAGCTCCACCGCGGCAGCCACTCCGAAGTTTGTGCCATGGCGAAGATCCACAACGACATCCAACACCCGGCCTCGGATGCAATAAACCAGCTTGTCGTGGTGGAAAGGAGGAGTCTGGAAATGCATACCACGCAAAACATTTTTCCGGGATGTTGAGTAAAATTCCTCTCTCCAAGAACTGGGCAGGCCAAGTGTTACAAAATCCGAAGCATGGAACGTTTTCACAAAGTCTCCGCGATGGTCCTCGAAACGCTTGGTTTCAAGAAGGTGGCAACCGGGCAGGATTTCCGCGACAACGTTCACAAGGTGTATTGAGCTACTTGAGAAGGGCGGCAAATGCGAGCGCCCATTTGATCGGCATCCATTTTCTCGGACAGGTGCTACGCGCAACAACCGCACTTTGCTGAATTCGATTTATTCTTCGCAAGCTGTCGAAGTCCCGTTGTTTCAGTGCCCGAATTGCACCGCCTAGTAGGAAGCGCCAATAGAACTGGCCCAACGCGAGATCGAGTTCGCCGCGACGGAGGTGCCCGCGCGCGACAAAGGGGTCTGCGAGCTTTGTGATGTCCTCGAGCGTTTTTTCCTCAAACATTCGAGAGGTTGTCTGAGCAGAGTGAAGGGTATAGGCCGCCGTCGGGAACGAGTGCGTGGACAAACCGCAGGCAGATGCCAAGCGGCTCCAAAGGCAAAGATCGGCGATATCACCACTGGCCTCATTAAAACCTCCGACGTGTCGTGCCGTCTCCACAGAGACTACGACTGTCGGAAACCGAATCCACGAGGAGTGTGTAAACAGGGCGAGCAGTGCGCCACGAGCGTCCAGCTTGGCGTCGATGTGTCGGCCGCCTCGTCGAAGAGGCTGCTCGTTCTCGTCGACGACCTCCGCTGAAAAAACATGAAAACGCTGGGGCATTTCCTCGCGCAAAACATTCGCGACGTGCAAAAGCGACGACGGCAAGAGAAAGTCGTCATCATGCAACCACAGAATAAACTCTCCAGACGCCTCCTTGAGGAGAAGGTTCCAATTCGCCACCATGCTAGTCGGCGGATCGTTCTGCCAGTAACGCACATTCCCTCCACCAATCTCTTCCACGACACACCGGGTCTCGACACCCTTTGAGTTGTCGGAAACCAAAATTTCCACGCTCGAAAGAGCTGCTGTCTGACTCAAGGCCGAACGCAACGCCCGTCGGAACATATTTGCCCGGTCTTTCGTCGGGATGGCAACTGACAGGAGCGGGGGATAGCTCATGTGTTGTATCGGCTTGTCACGACTGTGACCAAAAGCCTCCGACGTCCCGATGAGAGCGGCAAAAATCGAACATCGTGATCCGGAAGCGCGTGCTGAACATACTCGGACTTGCCGGGCGATGAAAACAGAAAGTTGTAGTCAATTCGTCCCCGATCGAGCGGTAGGCTTTCGAGCAGCAAGCGGCCCGTGAGGCACCGCCCTCCAGAACTGCTCACCACCTCCGCCGCGGGATTGGCCCACACGATTCGTCCTTTCGAATCCGAAATGATGACGGCAACGGGCAACTCCCGGAGGAGTTCGCGAGTTTGCCTGAGCATATCAAGCGCTTTGCAGCGAAAAAAACTCGTGACAACAGCCAAGCCGCCAAGAACCGCAAAAGTGAGGCTCCGCACCAAAAATCGCATGACGACTTCGGTCTTGGCAGGATCGAACGACGGGGAAAAACGCAGACTAAAAACGACGTAAGGCAACGTTAAAAGCAGGCTCGCAAAAACAACACCGGGTCTAAACGCGAGACTGAGAGCGAAGAGAAGAATTGCGCCAAGTAGGGGTGCCAGCGTCACTTCGAGAAACGCTTGCTCCAGGGAGTAGAAAATAAAGATTGCGAAGCCAGTAATCAGGGTAGCAAGCAGCAATTCTTTTGTTCGAGATGCACGGGGGGTCATAATGATTTTTCTCCTAAGGCAAAGAGGCAGGCATTCCGCATTCCCTCAAACTGCCGTGAGAGCGAGCAGTCGGACCGAAAGCGGTCACGAATCTCTGAGCGATCGAGTGAAAACTGAAACGTCCCTTCGAAGAAATCGATCAATCGTTGAGCAAGATCTCTCACGCCATCGGCAAAAATGGCATTTTCGCCCTCGTAAAGATACCCGACCTCCGGACTATGTCTCTTGATCAGGTAGCGGTCATTCATCGTCGCGAAAGGGCAGCCCATCGCAAGACTGTCAACGACGTTGAGTCCCACGTAGCCCGAACAGAGCATCAGGTCGCTACAGTAGATGAGCACCCCAAGCTTTTCAGCATCGAAGATCGGCCCATGAAAAACCACTCGATTGCCGAACTTAGCGCAACACGATCTAAGTTCCGCTTCCTCCTCGCCACCGCCGACGATGTGCAAGGACGGTGGCCGCTTACAGCCGTCTGTGAGCCCAAGCACATCGACGAGCCTGAGCACCTCTTTCTCAGCAGAGAGTCTTCCGACGTAAATCATTGAAGGTGAGGTCATGCCCGCTTCGCGCAGAATATCCTCTCTCATTCGGGTCTTGAGCGCATGAAAGACCTGATCGTAAACTGATGTGTCGAGCGTGTTCGGAGCGACAAAGAACTTGGCGCAGGGTCCCATGATAGCCGTAACGTCCGCCTTTCGGCCCTCGCTGTAAAACAACACGGAATCGGACCATCTCATCCATTGCAAACGAACGAAATCTCCGAGGTCAACACCCCGCCGCCCCCAGCCGAAGTTTTGGAAGCCATGCGTCCAAAAAATGAGGCGAAATCCCAAAAATGGCCTGAGAGCAAACAAGCACCAAGTGCTCAAAAGGGACAAACTCATCTCAGTCAATACAATCTTAGGCCGGATCTGGAGCAGCTTGATCGTCGAACCGAGCCAAACGATCTTTCGCCCGCCGGCGCTCGCCTTATCAAATGACCGGACAACGGCACTTTCCACCCCATCCGCCGATTTGAGGTTCCCCAAACTTTTGCCCGAGTAGAGCAAAATAGTTGACCTCCATTGGTCCATTTTTCGGAAGATTCCTCCTCGGTAGAACGGAATGTAACGATTCAGAAACACGATTTCACGATGGTTTGCGGAGAACGCGTCTCTCTCGAATATCTCGGCAAACTGGGAAAATCGGGACACTATCACAGAGCCAACGAATCGGAGGACTCCTCGACCATACGACGGGCGCCGGTTACTCGGCGTTTGCGTGGGGCGTGCACTGAGGAGTTGAGAAAGCCAAGTCGCGGTTTGCGTCGCCACCGTGACCAAATCAAATTGCTCCGATATCTTTCGGGACTCAGACGAGAACCTTTCATTCAAATCGGGGTCGAGAACGTTCAAGAGAGCCGATGAAAATTCGGCTTCGTCGTGCGGGTCGATCTGGTAACCGTTTCGCCCCGCTTCGACCAAAGTCGCTGAGGCACCTGCAAATTTGCTGACGACGAGCGGCAAGCCAGCCGCAGCAGCCTCATGGACTACAACACCGTAACTGTCGAACCGCGAGGCCAACACAAACGCGTCGCTCCGTCGGTATTGCTCAACCAAGTCGTCGGGGTTGAGAAAACCAAAGATTTGCACCGAGTCGGAGACGGCGAGTTCTGTGGCGAGTCGGCGAGCCCCCTCGTGGTCGCCAGCCCCGATGAGAACCAGTTCAATATCCTCACGCTTTCTTTTCGCAAGCGCGAAGGCTCGCAGGAGGAGATCGACTCCCTTGCGAGGGATCAGACTGCCAACCTGCACTAACCTTTTCGGAATGCGCGGCGGAGTCGCCTTCCGCCGATAGAAGCGCGTATCGATGGCATGGGGCGACAGCAACCCCGTTTTCTGCGAAATGAGGCTCTGGTTAAAAGCGTCCTGTGTGCGCGCGAGCACAGCGTCGACCGCGGTGTTGACGATTTCATGAACCAGGCGCTGGCTTATCGAGAGGAGTCGTCTCTGCACGGGGCCGACGTCGGACGTCAAAACGCATGGGCGATTGCTTGATTTTGCCCAGACAAGTCCGCTGAGGAGCACGAACGGGGAATACTCGTGAATGATCACAATTTGAGGGTCCAACTCGGAGAGAACTTTCCACATCTTCGAAGAAGGCCAGACAGTCTTCAATAGGGATGAGTTGCGAGGCGGAATTGTGATAAGCGTCGCTCTCGTCATATTGCCCTGCGGCGAATCCCATGGGTGGAGTTCGTCGGAGCCCCCGCCTCCAGAAATGACAGTAACCTTCCCCTTCCGCTCCCACGCGATCGCGAGCGCGTCAATGGCCTCTTCCCAATAGGGAACGAGCTCCCGGATAATCAAAACGATATCCTGACGGGACTCGACATTTGTATCGGGCGTTGCGGATTTTTGCGCCAGTACCACAGTTGGGGAGAATACGATGTTTTGGGGTTTCGTGGAAGCGCGATCAAGGGTGATTTTAGCGACCGAGCATAACTCTCACCGCCGGACTCACTGTGCGAATCGGCCATGAGAGCCCCCTGTTGCGCCGATTGTAGACCATCCATTCCAAAAATGGCAGACCTTTAGGGTTGAACCAGAGCAAGCGAAGGCGCTCCAATCTGGTGAGGGAGCGATCTCTCCATGTGCGGACTTCTGCGTTGGGTTTAGACGTTCCTAGAACTCTCCCTGCTTGAAGAACACGCACCCCCGAACGCGTGGCGAGGAATCCATAGTCAAAATCTCCCATCGCGTGGGTATATGCAGAGTGGAACATTCCAATCCGCTGGAAAACGGCCCGAGTCACGAGAGTGCAGTTTGCGTTCATCGTATCGCAAACGACAGTCCTCCCCGACGGTGGCACTGGGTGAGATGCATGGCCGAGATGCCCACCAAAAACCACCTCTCCTGTGTCGGGGTCGGAAATCGGCGCAACCGCGATAGCAAGCTCGGTCGGAGAACCCGCGAGCGCGAGCAATTCCGACACAGCGTGGGGAACAATCACCGTGTCATCGTTGAGTAAAAGGTAGTAATCGGGGTCCGTCTTGGCTGCCGCCTCCCATGCGACACGCATACCTCCGCACCAAAAGAGGCTCCCACTTCCCGGAATGACCATCGCTCCCGGCCACACTTCGCGCACTCCATCAGCCGTTCCATCCGTGCTGCCATCATCGACCACGAAGACATCAATTGTGTAGCGACCGGGAGAAAAAGCTGAAGGCTCCATACTCAATGCGGAGCCTGAGAAAATTTGCTTGTCCAATGAATTCCCAATTCCCAATTCCCGATTCCCCATTGGCGCAGACTGTGCCCTGAGCGACCTCAGGCAAGCCAGCGTCTTTTCCCGACGATTGTGACAGGTCAACAAGGCAGCGATGCGGAGGTTCGGAATGGGGGCAGTCATTCAGCGCGTCTCACAGAGACAAAATTTTCGCATACTCCATTTCATAGTCAGTAACCATTTTTTCAAGGCTGAAAACCGACTTGGCACGACTTAACCCTGCGATGGCCATCCGTTCTCTCCGCGAGGGCTCACTCCAGAGCAATTGCAAAGCTTCTGCTATCGCGACCGGCCTCCGCACATTGACCACGAGTCCCGAGTCGCCCAGCACATACGGGACACCCCCGCTGTGAAGCCCCCCAATCACTGGAATGCCAAGCGCCATTGCTTCAAGGGGTGCCATCCCGAACGATTCCTCCACCGACGGGTGAAGGAACACATGTGCCTGAGAGAGCAATTCTGGGAACATTGTGGCCTGGGGGGTTCGCCCGCGAAATTCGACGCCGTCAGCCAGGTTGTTCGAGACTGCCCAGCGGTGCGCCTCTTCGCCTTCCCCATAGGAGGTCCCAAAGATGACATACCGCGCCTCGCGCTCCGATTTTCGGAACATTGCAAAGGCTTTCAATGCGCTGCCGGCATTCTTCCTCTTGCTGAACCCGTCCATCACCGACGCGATGACCGGTGGCCCCGCAGGCTCCCCCTTCGCGATCCGGACTTGTCCGAATTCACAAACTGCGGGTTCGACCCCGTTGGGAATAACGCTGATCGATGCTCGCGGATGCAGTGTCTTTACGATATGAGCCCGGCAATAAGGACTGACTGTGGTCATCGCCCGCGCCCTCCGGATCACCGCGGCTCCGAATAGAGAGCGAAACGTCCAAAAGGGCGCAAATCTGGTGGCGATAAACTGTTTGAGAATCACGAGCGGGGAATCATGCGCGGTGATCAGAGAAGGAATTCCGGAGTCCAGCGCGGCCGCCGCAAACTCGTATGTCCAGTGTGCGTGAATGATGTCGCACCGGGAGGCTCTCATCGCCTCGACCAGATCCCTCCGTTCCGCAGCCCACCAGTCGTAAGCTGCCCGCTTTCTCCTCAAGGGACACACAATCAGGGAAATCCGGTCGCCCTCAAAGCGGGTCGGGGACGAAACGCTCAAGCTTCCGGCGAAAACAACGAGATGGTTGCCGCGAGCGTGCAGTTCCCTGACCAGCACGCCGATGAGAGGAAAGCTGTAAGTTTCCGGCACCTGCTCGCCACGTCCCAGCAGGTGTCGAAAGGGATCGATCGAGACCGGTCCGGCTATTCCAATGGTTCTACTCACACTGGTGTTCTAGCAAGCCCGCACCTCGCTGTCATTTGATCGTTTCACCCATCGGCGTTTGTTCTTGCCTCTCGAACAAGGGCTCATGCACGCTCCCTGCACCTACGATGATCTTTTCAAAAATCGCAAATCTCTGCGAAATGGTGCAACTGCCAGACGCCCTCAAGCTGAAGCTCTCCGAGTCTTCGTTCAATCTTGGGGATTTCCGGGTTTGCCGACGGCTGAAAAATTCCGGCGTGATGCCTGCCTCCGTTTTTGACGTAGGCGCCAATGTCGGTCAGTTTGCGCTGTCCGCGGCGAGCGTATGGCCAAAGGTTCCGGTGTTTTCGTTCGAGCCCGTGCCGAGGGCTTTTTTGGAACTTGAGAAACTGGCCACGAGGTTCCCTGCGATCCGCCCAATCTCTCTGGCACTCGGGTCTGCTGTAGCACAAGCGCAAATGCATGTCACCAACCAGACACAGTCCAGTTCGCTCCTTCGTTTGCATAAAAACCATCTTGATGCCTACCCCGAGATTCGCGAAACGGAATCATTCGACGTAGCCGTGAGCACGCTGGCGATCCAACTTGCCGAACTCACCGCGCCAGCTCCACGCCTTCTCAAACTTGATGTTCAAGGCTTCGAGTCCCGCGTCCTCGACGGGGCCGGTGAGACCCTCAAAGAGTTCCGGTGGATTCTCCTCGAGACCGCCACGCGTCCGATGTATGAGGGTGAGGTGTTGTTCGAACCGTTGTGCGCATTCCTCGCGGAACGAGGGTTTCGGTTTGTTGCCCCGTTTCACATCCACTTTTCTCAAACGGGAGCCGTCGGCCAGTTCGATGCGTTGTTTGAAAATCGGGAATCTGGTTGCAGGGCTGATAGTTGAGCCTTGATTGGCTGATCTACTGGAGATCGAGATCTGCGGGCCATGAAGAGGCATCCCGTAACCCGCCACTATCGATGCAAGCTTGCAAGCGGCCTCTGGGCTGGTGGATCAATGAGGTTCGGAACAGTTTCAGGAGAGATTTCTCGAGGTCTTTCCTTGGCCTCTTTCTCCATCCTCAGCAGAGCCCAAAACAGACCGACGAGAAAAAGCTGAGGCACAAGGAATTGCTCGACTTTGAGAGCGCCAGGCCAAAAACCGAGCGTGTAAGGAACAATATACAGAGCGAGCCAGTTGAGTGCCGGGTTCAGTGGCTTATTGCGGGACTTGACGAGGTAGCCACATATCCTCCACAGGACGACGGACGTCCACAGGGTGAAAAAGATCAAACCGATAATTCCGAATCGATCAATTACCGAATAGAAGCCGTTATGAATGTTGCCGGAGATCACAAAAGCCTCGTTGCGCGCGTAGCTGATGCTGGCCCCAATGTCCATCACTGTGGTAAAGGGCTGAGTCGCCATCATTTGGTCGGAGCTTAATCCAAACCCGCGTCCAAGAATCGGGTGCTGAGGAAATTGGGTCTCTTTCCACATATCCCAGATCTCACCGCGAAAGTCCATCGAGCCGCCGGCGTCGAGGACGACATCCGCGTCCCACCCGCCCGGAAGAAAGGTTAACCCGCGCTGCACTTGCTTCGGAATCGGAACGCCGACAGTCTGGAGGACCATGATGAGGGCGAGGCCGAGAACAAGCGGAAACAACCCAAAAATCCCCCGGACACCGAAGTCTCGGAAAGCTGCGACTATGACGATAGCAGCCGCTACGGCCACACTGGAGCGGTATCCGCTTGCGACACACATCGCAATTCCCAGAAGAAACGCCGCCCCTTTGATGAACTTCCCCTTGCTAACAAACTCGTTAATCCGGCAGTCGGAGAGACTCCAGTAGAGGACGAGATAGCCGAAATTACCCATAAAGCCCCACCGCGAAGCCATGGCATTTGATGTGTCTGAAAGCGATACGCCCGTGTAGATATTCCAGAGCAATTGCGCTGAGCCGGGCACCAATTGGGTGACAGCCATCATGAAGAAATCGAATGCCCCGAAAAGCAGCGCCACGGTCGGAAGCCATCGGAACAGTTTTGCATCCAGATTCGTCGATTGCACGACTGAGTAAGCCAGCACCGAAACCAAGATTGCGACATACTGGCGCCCCCCCCAGATGTCGGATCCAAAAAATCGCATCGCAAAGCGATCGTTATACGCATGAACGAGCAAGACGGCGACCAAGCCGCCAAGGAATATCCAATCCGGTGACGGACCGATGCGAAACCATTGTTTGCGAAAGATAATGTTATCGACGAAAAATCGAGCGATCACGAGGCAAAGCAGAAGCTCTGAAGGTCTCAGCGGCAACGGCAGGATTGTGATTTGGCCTGGAATAAAAATAGACGCGACCGCGAGAATCCAAAGCCAATTGGCCATGCCAAAAACGAGTATAAACAAAACTCCGACGGCGAAAACCAATGCCACCATCTTGAAGTTGCCCTGCGCAACGGCCCGCCCCATAAAAAGCGCCATCGGCACCGCTGCGATCGCAAGCAGCGCGCTGATGACCTTTGAGGACACCGTGTTAATCGCGTTCACTCAGGGGACTCTAGAGCAAACTCCCGAGTTGAGGCAAGGATCGAGAGTGGAACGCGGGCGGAAGTTCTTGAGATGAGCCTTGAAGTCGGAAAACAGTTTTGGCACCAAAAGCCGCGCAGGCGATGGGTGTGCAATTGGGAGTAACCTGGATTTCTGATTGATGATTGCTGGTTTATGATTGTTGAAGTCGGAATTGGCAGAATTTAACACGAGGGGCTTGTAACAATGCGAGGGCGATGATTCAGGCCGGACCAAAGTCTTTGTCTCAAATTCTTTTGATTTGGTTAACTGAGTCGCTCCGCTCTGCCCGCGAGGGACTGCCTAGCGGCAGTCTGCCCGAAGCTTCTTCAAAAGCTGGATTTGGGTCAAAGCTTACGCAGGTCACTGTGCTGCCGCCAACATTCCCAAAGCGTTCGACGCATCTTCTCCGCGTCGAACTGTTCTCGCGCACACCGAAGAAGTTCCGGACGATATCTTTCCTTTGCATCAGGGTCCGCGAGTGATGTGGCGAAAGTTGTATGGAGAACGTCGGACTGAAGAATTGAAAGCCCTACGTCGTAGTTTAGCGCCATCTTCATCACGCTGCTTTCTCGGTGCCCCATCGCAATCACCGGCAAACCGGCCGCGAGATACGTGATAAACTTGGTTGGGAAACTGAAACGATTGTAGTGCGGATCGTTGTCTTCAAGCGACATCGGGATAAAACCCCAGTCGCACTCGCGGAGTGCCGCTAACAAATCCACCTCAGACAAGTTCCCGTGCTCAGCCATCCACTCCGGGCAAAACCATGCCTGCTGCCGATACGAGTGCGCTCCCCAGAAGTGAAGCTCGATTCGAAAATCGGGGATTGCGGATTGCGAATTACGGAGTGTTCCGAGCGACTCGACGAACGCCGCAAATTCCTTGGGAACCAGAATTGTCCCCGCGTAGGCGATTTTGACCACTGCGGATTGCGGATTGCGGATCACTGATTGCTCGAGAAACGAAAAGTCTGCGGCCTCAAGGCCCTGATGCAGCATTTGCGCCCCCTTGGCTCCGGTTTTTGCCTCCAGATCCGCCAACATCGGGAGTGAAGTTGCATCGCGGGAGGCGGCTTTGGCATAGAGTTCCTCTTGCATCTGAGCCATTCGCTCAACCCGCGCGTGCCCCCAAGCTGCGCCGTGGTGGTGCGCTTCAGGGTAATCCTGAATCGTCGTATGCCAGGAGGAAAATTGGGATTTGCGATTCGAAATTTTAGATTCGGACACGAGAACCTTGTGCAGCGGCAAAATGCTCCAGTCGTGCGGTATCACCCAGATACACTCTGGTCCCACCCGCTCAATGGCATTTGCCAGACTTCGCGCGGCTAGCGGCGCCCAGACGTTTTCCATGAGCCAGGCTTTGAGCCTTGGCACCCGTCGGCTAGGAAACATTTTGCCGGGTTGGCAAGATGTGATGGTCCAAAGCGGGAAGCCGAGGGCCGTGAAGTCCGAGGCCGCCCCTCCGCCCTTCGGGCTGCCTTTGGCAGACGGCCCGGCCAGTCCCCACTGGCACGTGTTCCCATTTTGCATTCTGCACGATCTCACGCTCCACCAATGGATTTCGCCCTCGAAGTCCTTGAGCATTTGCCGCACCACAGCGGGGCCACCGCCCGATGCGTCTGGCGTAAAGTCGGTGGCAACAAGCAGCCTCATTGCCCCAATACGATGCGGAGATTTTCGCGGACACGCACGCCGTAGTCGTCCCACGAAAAACCGTGTCGTGCACGCGCTGCAGCACGCTGGCCCAGTTCAAAGGTTGCCTGCCGGTTGCTTCGCGCGGCGACGAGCGCTTCGCACAACGCATTCACATCGTTACACGGGATCAGCCATCCCTCGGGATCATCCGTGGAAAAAAAATCTTCCACCCCGGTGTTGGGAGTGGCGATCGGCGGCACCCCACTTGCCGCTGCCTCGATCAACACGCGCGCCAAACCCTCCTCAAAAGATGGCAAAACAAGCACATCGCAAGACCGATAAAGAGCCGCAAGTTCGGCGTGAGACATCCAACCTTGCCAGACAATCCCTTCGACGGGCTCCGAAAAAAGATGCCTCACTTCCGGATGCCCCGGCCACCCCACCCAATACAATTCCGCCTCAGCCTTGCTCCAGCCCAGCTTCCTCCATGCTTCGACGAGCACTCTCGCTCCTTTTCGCAAGTTCACGCCTGATGGACAGATCGCCCGAAACACCGGGCTCACATCGCTTTCGCTCCTCGCGGAGAATCCGCTGATGTCGGCTCCATAAGGAGCTTTCAATATCTTTTCAGCCGGAATGCCCTCCTCAAGATACGTCCGTTTTACAAACTCGGAGGGTATCTGGATAAAATCTCCCTCGATAAATTCTTGCCGGATCCGCGACCGATACGCCTCGGGAAAGAGCGGATGCCGCAGGCCGTTGCGCTGATACTCCTCCCACACAATCCGGTGCTGGAAATCCGTGTGCGTCGAACCACTGTCCACCACCACCGGCTTCCCCCACGCGTGCGCTTTCCGCATGGCCTTGGTCCCGAACCCGGATAAAAAATACAGGGCATCCATCTCCGGCTTTAGCTTGCCAGTAAACCAGATGTCAAATACCTCGCAGAGCGGAAGATACGTCTGGTTGTTCCTCTGGACCCACGGAAACCGCTTGTAGATCCCGAGAAGGTAGTGCAGCACCCAGGCATTGGTGCGCGGAAGCGTCGGGTTCGGGCCCAGACGCCGGAGGCTCCATGTGGAATAAAACTCCGTGTCGAACTCGACAGCCAGACCGGCCTGCAACGCCGGCATGTGAAACGTGTCGAGGCTGCCGATTTGGATCGGGGGTTTGGTCATGTGTTGCAAGATTTCGAAAGATATTGTGCCGGGCAAGGGAAAAGGACCACAATCCACCTATGCCGAGACTCTCCGTATGTATTCCGCTTTTCAATAAAGCACCCTATTTGGAACGCTGTTTTTCCCATATTGAATCGCAAAACATGTCTGATTTTGAGGTCGTTGTGGTAGACAATGCGAGCACAGACAACCCTCATCCTATTCTTGAATCTTGGGCCAGTCGGCTTCCATTGCGGGTTTTTCATCTTCCGGTGACCCTTTCCATTCATGAGAGTTGGGCGTTCACACTTGGATATGCTCAAGGTGAAATTCGCCAACTTCATTCCGCCGACGATTATTTAGCTGAGGGCGCCTTGAAGAAAGTGGTTGCAGCGTTTGGTGAAGCTCATACCTTAGACTATGTCATAGGGCGGACCCTGACTATCATGGACGATGGCACCTCTGTCACCGACCCTGCGGTCCTGGATTACCATGCCCGGTTGGAAGTCTGGAGAAGTTGCATCCATCCTAGTCTGACGCTTAAGGATAAGGCCCTTTTTTTGGCTTCAATGAACCTTGGTCAGAATTTTTTTGGAGACGCCAACCCTCTTTTTATGCGGGCTCACTGCGTCGATTTCATTCGCAAAGCGGCAAGAACAACCGCTCCGCTTTTCCATATTGTCCCGGATTTGGAAATCTACCTGAAACTTTACACGCAGTTTCAAGGGACCTATCTGCCTGAGGACACCATTTATTGCACAGTAAATGAAAGTTCTACCTATCAACTCACCAGGGGCAATCCTGACTTGGCGCTTATTTCTTATGAGATTCCGGCTCTGAATGCACTGGCATTTCTGTCCCTTCATCCCTTGTTCAGACAAGTAAATCGAGCGATGGGTCCTGCTCCTCTATTTCGGCGCTGGTTGGGCTTTACCAAACGATTACTAAAGCCATCTATAAAAAGCTTGTTAAAGAAGTCGCATTGAAAGGCACATTTCGATGAGCTAATCGACCTGTCGAGCGTGTTTTCAATAACAGAAAGTCCCAGCATATCAATGCGTGATGCCAATGTGAGCCGGGAAACGAGTATAGAACTGACCACATTTTGTTTTTCAGGAGAGATTTGAGTCCGAAGCGAGGGCAAACAAACAAGCACTCGACCGAATACCTTATCGGATGATCGCGAATTCGCAGAAATGGTTGAGGCCACTCAGGTGTTGTCCAGCGCCAACGTGGTAAGTTGGTCGGCCGATCTAATAGAGACAATGCAATCACCCGTCGCCAACGGTAAGCCTGCTTTCTTAGCACAATGTTTCGATAACCAAAACTCTTTCGCTTTGGAGTATGGTGAAGGGTTATTCCTAGGGCCTTGAACTCGGTGTCTGCGTAGGGCACCATCTCCACCATCCCTGCAATCCGTATCGACCGCTTATCAAATAGGAAGTTTCTATCGTTCGGCCATGCTGTGTTTAGTGCCTTTTTCCCATTCCATAAAGGCCAAATGCATGTGTACCCAGACGCATTTTTGCTTGACCCGGTTGCATTCCGAAAAGTTTTCAGCCATTCCGTCATTTCCCCACTCGGAAACTCATCCGCATCGAGCCTTAATATCCAGTCATGCTTGGCCTGTGACCAGGCGAACGGCCAGTGGGGTTCCTGCTGCCAGCATCGGGGGCCCTCGAAGAAACGCCCGCCATTTTTTGCGACCAGCTCATGGGTCGAGCCCGGCTCGGGGGTGCCGGTCTTCTCCTTCCAGAAACGTGCCGCCTTGGCCGCCTCCTCGGGAACCGAAAAGTCCACGGCCATTTCCGGCCAGCGGTGGGAGGGGACAAAAACCTCTCCTGCGGAGAGGGATGAGGGATTCTGGATTTTGGATTTTGGATCCGGTCGGTTTCCGTCGATTTCGCATTCCGCATTCGCCATTTCGCATTGAGCAGCCTCGGGTTGCTCTGGCCCGTCATGCACCACAACGAGGTCGTCATAGCAGCCGTCCGCATGCTGGAGCAGGCGATCGAGCAGATCGCGTTCATTGTAGAGGCAAACAACAAGGGAAACCTTAGGCATTCCGTTGAGGTTTCCTAGCGATGATTTGGGCTCCGCAACCGAGCTTGACAAGCTGAGTCAAGTCAAACACATGCTGAAGGACATTGCTCCGCAGGCGCCATCCATGCAGGGCTTCCGTGTTAACGATTTCAAAACCCAACTGGTGGCAAATGGAGTTCATTTGGCTGAGCGTGAATTGCCATAAATGCGAATCGAGGCACCAGATCGGCCACTTTTCCCGCCAATAGATTCGAGACGTTGACATGTAGTTTGGAAACGCAAGCATGAGGTATCCACCTTTTGCCAAAAGTCGATGCATTTCCATCAGGTAGGCGACAGGATCGGGAACATGCTCAATCGTATGGCTGCTGTGGATCACGTCGAACTGCTCACCGTCCTGCCACTGCCCCAAAAGAGACCCATGTCGCGTCTCAAACCCAAGATCGCGACAGTAGTCGGCAGCCCACTTTGAGTAATCCAAGCCTGTTGCCTGAAAACCCATCGTGCGGGCGAGCTGCAAAACACGACCGGTCGAGCAACCGACGTCAAGCAACCGACGTCAAGCAACCGCTCATGATCGCTCCGGAACCCCTTAAACATGTGCGTCATGAGATCGGCAAAGTGGCGGAGGATATGGGAATGGATGGCTTTCCCCTGGTCCGCGTAGGGCGCGTGGTATTCTTCTTCGTAGTCGTCAATAATTTCCGGAAACCGTCTTCGGATACCACAACCGAGACACTGGATGACACTGACGTTCGCATACTCTGATCCGCGACCCTCAAATTTCGGGAAATGAATCACCGTTCGATATCTTGATGAACCGCAAATGTTACACGTTCCGGCGGTGTATGGTTTTTCGGTGCCGGGCTTGGAAACAAATGAGATTGTTTTCATGGGATTAAGAAGAAGCGGATAGATGCTTCGAAAAGAGTAACAGGATTCAGAAAAACACCAAGTCCGGAACCGGTGTATGGTTCTATGTCCGCAAATTTGGCAGCGGGGCTCGGGAAGCGAAGCGACATCGTTGCTACCAGAGGAGTTTCAGTCCAACTGGCTTGCAAGAAGCCACCTCCTTGTTTGTTGAGACGAGCGTAAAACCACCCCGTAGGCGTCGCCGAACCGACATCCTACCGAATGGGTCTTTGTGAGCGACCTTGGGGAGTTCATCAAATGAGGCTGTCCAGGATCTTCGGGAACTCCGCTTCAGTTGCCAAGTCCCTCCGAATCCGTGTGTTCCGTGACATCCGTAGTTCGCTTATCGGAATTTACGTTAACTGGTCAATCGAAGGCCGATTTTTTCTAGCAGGGGTTTCGCAATCTCCGGCTTGCGGTCGTATTGGTGAAGGATCGGGATGCGCGAACCATCGCTCCTGACGACAAATCCCTCGGCGTCAGTGCAGATGGTTTGGCTCGGGAGGCTCCCCATGGTGAAGACGCTCGAATTCCCGTTCCCATGCAGAACAACTCCGGGGATTCTGCGCTCATGGACGAGGATGTTGAAAAGTCCCTGGTCCCCATCATGAGGCTCCAACGAGAGCGCCTCATAAGTCATGGCGACCATTTTGCTGAGAAAGAGAATGGCTGTGTCCCGGTCTGCCATGACGGTTCCCGCGCAGACGCATGGCTCGGAGGAGAGCCGTTCGAGAGTCGCCGGCCCATCCAGCAGCGTGATCCAACGCCGGTGGTGCTGGCACTGTCCGAGCAAGGTCGAGCGATCCTCCTCGAAGGAGTGCAGACCCGGGCCGGGCCAATCTGAGAATGGGTCACGCTGAAAATAAACATCCCGGCAGTCGCACATCAGGATGCGCCTGATGCCGGGATTCCGCTCCAAGAAACGGAGGTAGATGAGGTGCCGGAGATAGAAGAGGTGAATAACCCTCCTCGCAACCACATCGCGCAGCCATTCTGGCTGGGGCAGTGCGAAGTATCCCCGCCAGAAGCTCCATGGACGGGCCAACCGCTGCCGGACGTGCTTGGCAAGGAAAAGGAATCGTTTAACCTCGACGCCGGAGGCCAGCAACTCTTGCTCGGTTGAGCGGGTGAGAAGGGAACCGAAGAAAACAGTCCTTCCGGAATACCCCGTCTTGCGCAGAGACTTCACAAAAGCCTCGACTTTCCAGAATGGCATCCTGTGGCAAACGGTGAATACGGCGTCTTGATGCGGCATAGCTTTGAAGGAGATTGGTCGAGGCGCTTCAGGTTGCCGAGGAAAGATTAGGGGGTAGTGTAAAGATTTGTCTGTAAAAGCCCGCTTCGCAGCAAAGGTCCGCCGCACTGGCAGCCGATGGAGCGTAGCGGAATCGGCTGCCAGTGCGGCGGGGCGCCGACCTCCTCCCGGTTTTCCTG
>Ga0247841_10004410_pt1 | contig 24194 bp, 32 predicted proteins | sample LaCruzMarch2015__2_FD_192410 | JGI IMG/M metagenome (GOLD analysis project Ga0247841, IMG submission 192410) | Freshwater microbial communities from meromictic Lake La Cruz, Castile-La Mancha, Spain - LaCruzMarch2015_18m | ecosystem: Environmental > Aquatic > Freshwater > Lake | place: Spain... | reverse complement strand
GACTGTATATAGCTCAATTAAATATTACAGCGAGTATTTCGCTGTATATTTTTTACCAATAGTGTAAGCTATTTAGCTAATATGATTATTAAAAATTTATAGACTGATTTCTTTGTTACACATGTGGACTGTGTCAATTACGACGTATTGCTATACTTGGCTTAAATTTATAAGTTCATCTACTATTTCACCATTAATGCAAGTTGCTTTTTCATTATTCAAATACTCTCTAATAGTTTTCTGCAAATCCTCATAAGTGCGTATGTTACAAACTTCTAAATTATCTGATAATAAAGAATAACAAGAAATTTTATTTTTTAAGTGATTATGAATAATCTTGCACATTGTAGGAAATATTTTTTCATCAGTGTATTCTGGGTAAGCATACTTTTCGTAATAATAAGTTTCAAATGATAAATAGCATTCGCTCACAGCCCTATATATTTCTAAAGAGTATTTGTCACCCACTCTTTCGTGCCTAGCTGAAAAGTGTATTGCATATTCATCAAGTGTTTTATACTCCGTATTACCAAGTAAATAATCACTTGAAACCTTAAAGAATTCTGCATAAGCTTTCAATGCTTTAAAGGTTGGTTTTCTTGAATCCATTTCATAGTGGGCGATTGCTATTTCTGATAAACCAAGCTTTTTTGCCAGTTTTAATTGTGAAACAGCCCTGCCTTTTTCACGAGGTAAGTTCATTCTTAAGTCTGTCAATCTTTCGCCAATAGTTAATTCACAATACATGTTAAAAACTCCTTATTATTGTAAGTGAAAATTGATAAACACTTACATAAAATTATTATTTGTTAAATGTTTAGAATAAAGGCAAATTCGTGGTATATTTTTATTGTACTCTTTGGCAAGTGTTATGTCAATTATATATAATGAGCAGATGAAGACGAAACAAATTCAAAAGAAACTTATTAAAAAAGGAGAGTGTTCTATGAAAAAAATACTTTGTCCATGTTGTCCTCGCCCATGGTGGCTTCTGGGCACTGGAGATAGGGTAATCACTGAGGTAAAGTTAGCAAGTCAAAGTGATGATGCGGATTACTACATAAAATGCCAAAAATGCAAAAATGAAATTGCGGTTAAAAAAGTAAGTTAATTTATTACTAAGTACAGAGCACGATGCGAATGCGACATACGAGCCTGACAAGTAGCTTTTAAAGCTATTTGTTGGGCTCTTTTTTTATCTTTTTTTTTGCAATAAAAATATTCAATCAAAAATTAGGAGGAGAGAAAATGGACAAGTTTATCAAAATTGGAAAAGAATTAATACCGGTTACAGAAGAGGTTTACAAAGCGTATTACCAAGGTGCAAGGCGTGAAAGGTACTTTAATTATGATATTAAAGTCGGACGTATTGATATAAAAAGTGAAAAAATTACTTTTGTAGAAAGCAAAGAGGATTCCGTTCAACGCCTCATGGAGCAAGGCTCTGATTTCGCAGATAATAAGAGTGCCGAAGATGCTGTTATCGATAAAGCAATGTTACATATTTTACAAATGGCAGTGTTTGAATTGGATAAAGAGGAACAAGAATTGATATCAGATATTCATTGTAAAAACCTTACATATAGAGAAATCGGCAAACAAAAAAATATTTCCCATGTTGCTGTGCAAAAAAGGCATAAAAAGATATTGGACAAGCTTAAAAAATATTTTTTATAAATTTGGTTACCAAAGTACCTTGCCCGTTGGCTAATAAGTGAAGGGATAAATTCTCTACCAAAAAATGAGGAGGTAAACGCATGAATGTAAAAGTAGTAGACCAAGAAATGCAGGATGAAATGGTAGGTGTGCTTACAGCTATAAGCATTGTTTCAAAAAGACTGGCTAGGAGAATGTTAGAGCTTAATGAGCAAAAAAGCGAGTCACCACAGGCGAGTGAGGTGAAAGCTTAATGCAATTAGTATTCATATGTTCACCATTTAGTGGTGACATAGAGCGAAACACAAAAAGGGCATCAGGGTATTGCAGGTTTGCATATTCTAAAGGTTTTGTGCCGTATGCACCACATTTGCACAATCCAAATTTTCTTGATGAAAGCATACCTGATGAAAGAAACACAGGAATTCATCTTGGAATAGAAATGTTGAAACGGTGCAATCAGCTTTGGTTATTTGGTGACAAGTTAACTGGTGGTATGCGGTTAGAGTTAAAGGCGGCGCAGCAAATGAAAATTCAGGTCAGATATTTCACAGATAGATGTGAAGAAAGAGAGGTTAATGCCAATGAGCAAAATTAAATTAGCTTTATCAGTAGTAGAGGATTTAAGGACACTTGCAGCAAGTATTGAAACCTTAGCAAAAGCTCTGTTAGAGGGTGAAACGCCATGTTCACCAGACATAGAAGCACCAAAGGTAGTAAAAGAAGTAACCCTTGAGGACGTTAGGGCTTTGCTTGCAGCTAAAAAACAAGAGGGTAAGTCGATTACAGAGCTGCTTAATAAATTTGGTGCAAGCAAACTTACTGATATTGACCCGAAAAGCTATGCAGATATTTTGAGAGCTGCAGGTTTACTGTAATGGGTAAACATGCGCTACTTAGTGCTTCATCCGCACACAGGTGGATGTGTTGCACACCATCAGCAAGACTTGAGGAACAGTTTGAAAATACCACGAGTATTTTTGCAGAGGAAGGCACTGCTGCACATAATTTATCAGAACATAAGTTGCGCAAATTTCTCGGTATAAAAAGCAAGCAACCAGTAAGCAAATTTGACTGTGAGGAAATGGAAAATTATACAGACGATTATGTAAATTATGCTGTTGATTTAATCACACAAGCAAAGCAACGTTGTAATGATCCAATTATTCTAATAGAGCAAAGACTGGATTATTCACACTATTGTGCTGACGGTTTTGGTACTGGTGATTTAGTTATAATTGCAGACGGCGTTCTTGACATAGCAGATCTGAAATATGGGATGGGTGTGCCAGTATATGCAGAAGGCAATCCACAAATGAGGTTATACGCACTCGGTGCATTAGCATTATTTGATGACCTGTATGACATTCAAACTGTAAGGATGAGCATTTGTCAGCCAAGACTTGAAAACATTTCTATTGATGAAATGAGCGTTGCAGAGCTTAAAGAATGGGCAGAAAAAACACTCAGACCTGCGGCGGTGCTTGCGTTTAATGGTGAGGGAGAGTTTACTCCAAGTGAATACACTTGTAGGTTTTGTAGGGCAAAGGCTACTTGTAGGGCTAGAAGCGAAAAAAGTCTAGAGCTTGCTAAATGGGACTTTGTGCTATCGCCTACATTATCAGATGAAGAGGTGGAGGAAATATTGCCACTGCTTAATGGGCTTATCAGCTGGGCAAATGATGTATATGCCTATGCACAAGAAAGGGCTATTAATGATGGTAAGGAATGGGTTGGGTTTAAGGTAGTGTCGGGCAGAAGCAATCGCAAGTACAAAGATAAACAATTGGTGCTTGAAGCTTGCCTTGCTTATGGGAAAACTGATGAGGAGCTTCATACTCATGAGCTTATTGGTATAACAGATATGGAAAAACTGCTGGGCAAGAAAACATTCAACGACATATTGGCGAATTTAGTTGAAAAGCCACAAGGTAAATTAACTTTAGTATCAGATAGTGATAAACGAACTGCTGTAAATTTTAATGCAGCAGGGGATGAATTTGGGGAGGAAAATTAGCATGAAAAAAGAGAACACAGCAACAAAGGTTATTACAGGCAAGGTGCGTTTTAGTTACGCAAACATATGGGAACCGAAGAGCATTAACGGTGGTGAGGAAAAATATAGCGTATCTCTTGTTATTCCAAAGAGCGATAAGAAGACACTGGCAGATATTAACGCAGCTATTGAAGCAGCAAAGCAGGAAGGCATTTCCAAGTTTGGTGGTAAAATTCCTGCGAATATGAAGCTTCCACTTCGTGATGGTGACATTGACAGACCAGATGATGAGGCTTATGTAAACAGTTTTTTCATTAATGCAAACAGTAAGGACAGGCCTGGCATTGTTGACAAGGCGGTAAAACCTATTCTTGACCAAGACGAGGTTTACAGCGGTTGTTATGGTAGAGCCAGCATTACATTCTATGCTTTTAATTCTAACGGGAACAGAGGAATAGCTTGCGGATTGCAGAACTTGCAAAAAACATCAGACGGTGAGCCACTTAGCGGTCGCAGTAGAGCTGAGAGTGATTTTGATAGCTACGAGGGTGTAGAGGATGATGAACTTTGTTAGCACTGGATATAGAAACTTACAGTAGCGTAGATTTGATAAGCTGTGGTGTATATAGATATGTGGAAGCACACGACTTTGCAATATTGCTACTTGCTTATGCTTTCGATAATGCAGAGGTGCATATAGTTGATTTAGCAAACGGTGAGGATATACCGGCAGAGGTTTTACAAGCGTTAAATGATGATAGCATTATAAAATCAGCTTTTAATGCTCAGTTTGAGAGAGTGTGCCTGGGCAAACATTTAGGCACACACCTTTCACCGCTGTCTTGGGAGTGTACCGCTGTTAAAGCAGCAACGTTATCACTTCCAGCATCACTTGCAAATGTAGCAAATGTATTAAAACTTGAGCAAGGCAAAATGGGTGAAGGTAAGGATTTAATAAAGTATTTCTGTATTCCATGCTCACCCACAAAGGTAAATGGCGGTAGGCGTAAAAACCTACCCTGCCATGCACCTGAAAAGTGGGAGCTGTTTAAAAAGTATTGTATTCGAGATGTAGAGGTTGAGAGGGACGTTAGAAAAAAGCTGTCCGATTTTAAGTTTAATGAGCAAGCCCTGTATTGCATTGATCAGCAGATAAATGATGCGGGAGTTTTAGTGGATATGAAGCTTGTAGAAAATGCTATTAAATTTGATGCATTTGCCAAAGAAGATACGTTAGCACAAGCAAAAAAACTAACAGGTCTTAATAATCCCAACAGTGTGGCACAGCTCAAGCAGTGGCTACTAGATAATGGTCTTGAGGTTGATAGCTTATCAAAGAAAACAGTCTTGGAATTAGCAAAAGAGAATGACGGTGATATTGAGGAACTATTGAATTTAAGGCTTCGAATGTCAAAAACCTCTACCAAAAAATATGAGGCTATAAAACGCAGTGTTTGCAGTGATGGCAGAGTGAAAGGATTGTTTCAATTCTGCGGTGCAAATAGGACGGGGCGCTGGTGTTTGACAGGTGACCACGAGGTGCTGACGAAAAATGGCTGGAAGCGTTTGGATGAATGGAACGGCGGTGAAATAGCATGTTGGAGTGCCAAGGGTGAAATGGTATCATTTCAAAAAGCAGAGCAAGTTCAGTTTGATTATAACGGAGATATGTACATCTATTCAGACAAGCGGATTTCTCAAATCAGTACACCTGACCACAAAATGTATGTTAAACGTAGATACGGTGCTCCGTGGCAAACGGATATTGTTGAAAATATGCAGTATTACCGACCGAGTATTCCGTTTACGGGGTTTCGTACCATCAACTCCAATCTCGAACATAGTCAATTGAGAGTTCTTGTGATGGTTCAAGCTGATGGTCATTATGTTTCGGATGGAGGAATAAGATTGAAATTCGTAAAACAAAGAAAAATTGAACGCTGCCGCTATCTGCTTAGGAAAGCCGATATTACATATTTGGAAACAGAGCAAAAAGCCGGTAATAAGGTAGCAGCTATGTTTACTATAACTGCAAGACATGTACCGTTATGGTTAAGGCTATTTAGGGAAAAAACTTTTGGTTCGTGGTTGTTTGACGAAAGTGCGGATGTGTTCTTTGATGAAATTGTACACTGGGATGGGTATCAAAGTGCTAAAAACAGTATTCAATATTGTACTTGTAATAAACAAAATGCTGATATTGTACAGGCATTTGCCCACATAAGCGGTAGGAGTGCATTAATAAGGGTGAAATGCAGAAGCGAAGAACACCCCAACTGGAGCGATGCTTATGTCGTTGATATTTGGTTGACTCCGAAAAACTGTCACGAAATAAAAACTAAACCACTGAAGTGCCATTATTCTGGTAAGGTTTATTGTGCAGTTACCACAACCGGGTATTTTTTAATCCGACGGGATGGTAGAGCATGGGTAACTGGTAACTCGGGACGCTTGGTGCAAGTGCAAAATTTACCACAAAACCATCTAAAAGACTTAGAACTTGCAAGGGAAATTGTTAAAAATGGAGATTTCAATTTCTTAGAGCAAATGTATGATAGTGTGCCATCGGTGCTGTCTGAACTTATCCGAACTGCGTTTATTCCGCAAGAGGGCAGCAGATTTATTGTAGCCGACTTTAGTGCAATTGAAGCAAGAGTTATAGCTTGGCTTGCAGGTGAGCAGTGGAGAATAGATGTTTTCAACACACATGGCAAAATTTACGAAGCGTCGGCATCTACAATGTTCCATGTGCCAATAGAGCAGATAGATAAAGGCTCACCGCTACGTCAAAAAGGTAAAATATCGGAACTCGCCCTCGGTTACGGTGGGTCAGTTGGTGCCTTAACTGCTATGGGAGCGATAGAGATGGGTGTTGCTGAAAATGAGCTACAAGGGCTGGTCAATGCTTGGCGAAATGCAAATCCTGCAATTGTGCAATTTTGGTGGGATATCGGCAACGCCGCCGAGCAGGCTGTCACAAAGGGCAAGGCAACAACTGTTGGCAGAATAAAAGTAGGTTGTGGTAAATTTGGTGGTGACAGGTATTTGATGTTTATACTTCCATCAGGGCGCAGACTTTGCTACTTTCACCCATCAATGCAAATTGGCAAGTTTGACCGTTTGAATGTAACTTATGAAGGAATAGGAGCATCAAAAAAATGGGGTCGAATTGATTCGTATGGACCAAAATTCGTTGAAAACATTGTCCAGGCTGTGGCTCGTGATTTGCTTGGCGAGGCTATGATAGGGCTTAATAATGTAGGGTATAAAATAGTTATGCATGTGCATGATGAAGCCGTGGCTGAGGCACCATCAGGCTTCGGTAGTGTCAAGGAAATGTGCGACATAATGGGTGTTAACCCAACATGGGCAGACGATTTGCCACTTAAGGTAGATGGATACGAATGTTCGTTTTATAAAAAAGATTAAATATAAAAATAGGAGTGTGTAATTAAATGACTAACAACAAACAAAAAATAGAAAACATAATGCTTAGCGAGATTACGGTTGGCGCATATCAACGTAATGTTAGCGATGCAAGAGCTTTGCGCATTGCAAAAGCGTTTGATACAGCAAAGGTAGGCGTACTTATTGTAAGTAAAAGAGATGGCAAATATTATATTATTGATGGTCAACATCGGTTAAATGCAATGAGGATACATAATGTTGAAAGCGCAAATTGTATCGTTTTAGAGGGGTTAACATATGAGGAGGAGTCGGATTATTTTCGTAATCAAAATAAGGATTGCAGGGGATTGTCCCTGCAGGATCGATTTTTGGCAGGTGTTGAAGCCGGAGACGAAATGTGTATAAAAATTAATGCCATTATAAATAAGAATGGCTTTATTATGAACCGCTCAAACCGCAGTCGTGACCCTAAGTCGCTTAATGCTGTAAAGGCCACCGAATTGATATGCGAGTTGTATGGGTATGAAATATTCGACAAAACACTTGAGTTTATTGCGGCAACGTGGCCTGGGGATGTACACGCAAAACAACGTGAAATACTGGTTGGGGTTTCAGCATTCATCAATACACATGGAGCTCAAATTACTAAAGAAAGATTTATGGCCCGTTTTGAAACAGTACCGCCATCGGCAATATTACGACAATATATAATCCAAAATGGTGGGTTGAGCTCCGAGAGTATGGTGAAAGGTACGGCAAGAAGGCTCATGTGTTGGTGCTTGACGGATTTTTACAACAAAGGGCTTAGAGGTCAGCAAAGACTAAAAATGGAGGTAGGGTCGTGCTAGTGAATATTGGGAAAATAAGAATCATTGAACGTATTCGTAAGGTTGTCGGAAAAATTGAAGAATTGGCAAATGACATCAAACTAAATGGTCTTATAAACCCAATCTCCGTTATGCAACTGTCAAATGGTGAATACCAGCTACTTGCGGGGCTTAGGAGATTAAGAGCTTGTGAATATTTAGAGCAGGAATTAATAAATGCAAATGTAGTCGAAGCGAAAGATGCTGAAGCCGCACTAAATATTGAGTATTCCGAAAATGTACAGCGAGAAGAATTCACGATTTCGGAAAGGTTTGATTTTGCAAGGCTGATTGAAGAAATAGAGAAGGAAAAGGCAAAAAAAAGAAAACTGTCATCTCTAAAACAAAATCAAAGCACCGATAGTGACTGCGGTCACTATCGGGAAACAGGTCGTACGAGTAATATTGTTGCTGTTAAGGCAGGACTTGGAAGTGGAAGGACTTACGATAGGGTCAAATATATCGCAAAGCATGCTGGCGATGACATAATGGGGCAGATTGATAATAAGAAACTTACGATACGAGCAGCTTATGACCAGATAAAAAATGATATCCAATCAGACAAAGAGATTCCCGTTAAAATAAGCAAAAAAGATGAACTGATTATAAAACTAACGGAGGAAGAAATCTCGAAAAACAAGCATTTCGCAAAGCTGAAAGAAAAGTTGAGAGAAGCAGAAATAGCAACAAACCTCGCTAATACCGCCAAAAACGAATCGGAACGGAACTGCAAACTGCAAATAAGCCACTTGAAAGCACAAATTATTGGTCTAGAAAAACACATTGCAGAGCTTGAATATCTTTTGAATTAATAGTGAGGAAAAAATAGTTAAGTGGAGAGGATGGGTGTAAATTAAATGATAATATCAGTAGGAAACAGTAGAACATCAAAAATATGGAAGCCTATAGAACTAACCTGGGATCAGTTTCTCGAAAAAGTAAGGGTTACAAGGCACACTGCCGAGAGTATGAGTGAATATAGGAAAATGAGCAAGCCACAACAAGATGCAACAAAGGATGTGGGTGGGTTTGTTGCAGGAAGTCTTAAAGATGGAAGGCGCAAAACTGGTCACGTCGAGTTTCGTTCCATGATTACGTTAGATATGGATTATGCATCTGAGGATATTTGGGAGTGTATTACCTTGTTCTTTGATTTCACATGTTGTATTTATAGTACACATAAACACACATCAGACAAGCCACGCTTGCGGCTAATATTGCCTCTTGCGAGAAATGTTTCGAGTGATGAATATGTGGCAATATCTAGGCTTATAGCAAAGGATATTGGAATTGAAATGTTTGACGACTCCACTTACGAACCCACACGGCTTATGTACTGGCCTAGTACTTCGTGTGATGCTGAGTTTGTTTTTGAGCAACAGGATGGGCAACTTATTGACCCTGATTTAATGCTTGCAAGATATACAGATTGGCGAAATACAAAAGAGTATCCAATGTCCTCAAGGCAGACAGAGATAATTAAAAGAACAATAACAAAGCAGTCTGACCCGTTGACAAAAGAAGGCATTGTAGGTAGCTTTTGTAGAGCTTATGGAATAGAGACGGCAATAGCAGAGTTTCTATCAGATATATACGAACCAAGTGCATTTGAAGGTCGCTACGATTATATACCAGCTGATAGCAGCGCCGGTGTGGTCGTGTATAACGATAGGTTTTGCTATTCTAATCATGCAACTGACCCAGCATGTGGTAAGCTCTGCAATGCCTTTGATTTGGTTCGAATACATAAGTTTGGGGATTTGGACATCAAAGCATCAGAGGACATTTCACCCGGTAAGCTACCATCTTTTCAGGCTATGCAGGAGTTTACTATAGGACTGGCGGAGATTAAGAAGCAACTGGCTCTGGACCGCGAAGCTCAGGCAAACAAAGACTTTACATCTGTAAATGACGATGATTGGATTGAAAAGCTTACAGTTAATAAAAAGGGTGAGGTTGAAAACAGCTTAAAAAACTTAATTATAATACTCGAAAATGATGATTTTATGAAAAACATAGTATTTAATCAATTGCTCGACGGAATGGAGATTAAAGGTAGTGTTCCTTGGAATCACCCGAGTAAATATTGGCGTGATGCGGACGATGCACAGCTAACTGCCTATATTGACAGTAAATATGGTGCGTTCTCAAACCAAAATTACTTAACTGCTATTACGAAGGTGACGGATGACCGTAGTTACCACCCAGTTAGAGAATATCTGGAAAGCCTACCTGTTTGGGATAATGTTACAAGACTTGAAACGCTGTTAGTTGATTATTTAGGTGCTGAGGATACTGATTACACAAGGCAGATTACAAGAAAAGTATTGTGTGCAGCAGTGGCAAGGATATATAAGCCGGGCATAAAGTTTGACCCTATGCTTGTTTTGGTAGGAGCTCAGGGTATCGGCAAGAGTACATTATTTGCAAAAATGGGCAGAGAATGGTACTCGGACAGCTTATCCATTGCTGATATGAAGGACAAAACCGGTGCTGAAAAGTTGCAGGGTTGCTGGATTGTGGAGGTGTCAGAGCTTGCTGGTATTCGCAAGGTGGAAAGTGAAACAGTGCGTTCCTTTGTTAGTAGGCAGGATGATAAGTACAGAGCGAGCTACGGCAGACGAGTTGAGCCACATCCCCGTCAGTGCATCCTAGTAGGTAGCACTAATGCTCAAGAGGGATTTCTGCGTGATATAACAGGAAACAGGCGCTTTCTTCCTGTAAACGTTGGTATTGGCAATAAAAAAGTTTGGGAAATGAATAGTGATGATGTAGATCAAATATGGGCAGAAACCTTGAAACATGTCAAAGCTGGGGAAATTATAGATTTGCCCGATTCAGTCAAGGAAATTGCAATGGCGGAGCAACGTAATGCCTTGGAATCAGATGATCGTGAGGGCGTAATCATTGAGTATCTTAATCTACTATTGCCTGATAACTGGGATAGTTTAAGCCTTATGGATAGACGTAACTTTATTCATAATAATGACTTTGGCACACCAATGAAAGGAACTGTTAAACGTGAGCGTGTTTGTGTAATGGAAATATGGTGTGAGCTATTTTGCAAGGACGTGGTTAACCTTAAAAAGTTTGATTCATATGAGATAAATGCAATCCTATCAAAAATTGATGGTTGGAAAAAGTATTCAGGAAACAAACAAGGTAATTTTAAATTTAAGTTGTATGGCCCACAGAGAGGTTACATACGTACATAGTAAACAAGAGCAAAGGCTTGTTACTATCCTGTTTACTCGAAAAAAGGCTGTAAGGATAAGTGTTAAAAGCAATAGTAAACAAGGTAATGAGAATTACTATATAGAGATAATATATTTATATAATAATAGAGAATATCACACGCCTATAACGTATACGCACGTATAGGAAAAACATCTACTTTGTTACCTTGTTTACTTAAATGTGGAGGTGGAATGTGTTAGAAAGGCAGATAGAAAGCCACTTGAGGGGCAAAATTAAAAATAACGGTGGTATGGCATTAAAGTTTATATCACCTGGAATGTCTGGAGTTCCTGATAGATTAGTGCTCATGCCGAAAGGACGTATATACTTTGTGGAATTAAAGAGCAAAGGTAAAAAGGTGACACCAAAGCAGGCGAAAGTGCATGGTATGCTTAGGGGTTTAGGCTTTGAGGTATTAGTGCTTGATAGCAAAGTGGCTGTAGATGAATTTATTGATGGGGTGAAACATTGTGACCAGAGATGATATGCATGATTACCAAAAATACACTGTTGATTTTATTATAAAAAACACTGCTTGTGGTTTGCTCTTAGAAATGGGATTAGGGAAAAGTGTTATAACCCTCACAGCTATTGTTGAGCTTTTGCATAATTCTTTCGAAGTGTCAAAGGTGCTTGTAGTAGCTCCACTTCGTGTTGCGAGGGACACTTGGTCCAATGAATGTGCAAAGTGGGAACATTTAAAGCATCTTAAAATTTCTAAAATATTAGGGAATCGTGATGAGCGGATAAGAGCAATAAATCGCAAGGCTGATATTTATATAATAAATCGTGAAAATGTAGCTTGGCTTGTGGATCATTTCAAGAAAAGTTTCCCATACGATATGGTGGTGTTAGATGAGCTGTCGAGCTTTAAAAGTTCTGATTCAGGAAGATTTAAGGCGATAAAGCAAGTGCGACCCTACATAAAACGTATTGTTGGACTAACAGGTACACCAGCACCAAACAGTCTTGTGGATTTATGGGCGCAGATATATTTGCTTGATAAAGGTGAGAGGCTTGGTAGATTTATAGGTAAATACAGGAGAGATTACTTTTCCTGCTTTAGGCTACCAAATACTAACATTGATATAAAATTCACACCTCTTGCAGGTGCAGAACAGGCTATATATGACAAACTAAGCGATATATGCATTAGCATGAAAGCTGTCGATTATATTGAAATGCCTGGTAGGATTGACAATTTTGTCGAAGTGAGCCTTAACGATAACGAGCGCAAACTCTACACACAATTAGAACGTGATGCACTTTTGCCATTTGCTACTGGTGATATTGATGCAGTTAATGCAGCAGTACTTGCAGGCAAACTCCTGCAAATGGCAAACGGTGCAATATATGACGAGTACAAGGAAATAAAGCACATTCACGATAGAAAGCTTGATGCCTTGGAGGATTTAATAGAAAGTGCAAATGGCAAGCCTGTGCTTATATTTTATAACTTTAAACATGATAAAGCAAGAATAGCAAAGCGGTTCAATGCTATTGAGCTAAGGAGTGAGGAAAGCTGTGATGATTGGATCGAGGGAAAGATTCCAATTGCTATGGCACAACCTGCAAGTGTAGGTCATGGCCTTAATCTTCAGTCAGGTGGACACATTATAATCTGGTTTGGTCTTAACTGGAGCTTGGAGTTATATCTTCAAGCCAATGCAAGACTGTGGCGACAAGGTCAGAAAAACACAGTAGTCGTTCACCATATTGTAACAAAAGGCACAATGGACGAAAGTGTCATTGCAGCAATTGTAAAAAAAGAAAAAGGACAAACAGAGCTTATGCAGGCTTTGAAAGCTAAAATTGGAGGTGTAAAATGCAATTAAGAATATTCAATAAAAAAGCTATACATAGACCCACGGCAGATGATGACCCAGTGTTACCAAATTATTTAGCGCTGTTAGCTTGCATATTACATAAAAAACTGACGGTGGCAAAGGCTTTAACACTTATGGAGATAAATGCACGGCAAGAACCGGATGACTTGATGCATGGAGGTAAAAGCGAATGACTAAAAAAGAGCTATCACAGCTTTATTACTTAAATCGTGAAATTGAGGAACAGCACCGCAGGTTACAGGAACTGGAAGATATAGCAACATCATGCACAACACAAATAACTGGTATGCCACATATAAGTGGTATTTCAGATAAAATCGGTAAGTATGCAGCTGAGATAGCTGACTTAAAGGGTTTGCTGGATCTAAATCTTAAAAAGTGCTTTTATGAATTACACAAGCTTAATCGCTACATACAAAGTATTGAGGACAGCCAAATGCGTATGATCCTTTCGCTTAGGTATGTTAACGGTTTTGCTTGGGAACAAGTGGCTGCAAGCATTAGTGTTTATGCAACGGAATTTAGTGTTAAGCAGGCCGCACATAGATATCTAAAAAATAACCCGTAATTTAAAACCTGTCACACATGTCACGAACACCTGTGATATAATGTTAATATAGAATAATAGATAAAAAGTTAAAGCCTTTGGAGGACTATCTCTAAGGGCTTTTCTCTTACCCTTTTTAGGAGTGATTAATGTGCCAACAAGTCCAAAGAAACCATGCAAGCACCCACGATGTCCAGAGTTGACAAACAAAAGCTACTGTCCACAGCACAGCAAGTTGTACGAAAAGCAACGTGGCTACCCAAGTGAACGTGGCTATGATAGCAAGTGGCGAGCAATACGCAGACGATATTTGATAGCATATCCATTATGTTTAGAATGCATGCTAACAGGTGGGTTGGAACCAGCAACAGAGGTTCATCACATTGTTGCAATTCGTAATGGTGGAACGAATGATTATGGTAACCTCGTGTCACTCTGTAAATCTTGTCACAGCAAGATAACCGTTCGTCAGCAACGTGAATACAAGTATTGATTTGAAAAAAGTAACATTAATACTAAACAAATAGCCTAAAAACACACAAATTCATTAAAAGTTAAATAAGATTAAACCTTGAAACCCTTATGGGAGTAGGGCGAGGGTGTATTTACAAAATTTGTAAACACCAACACCGCAGCCAAGTTTCGCGCGAAAAAAAGCGATTTCAAATGGGGGTAATGGGGGAAATAAAAAGCGGGGCTAAACCCTTATAAATAGTGGGGTTGGTAAAAATCTCATTTGATTCCGACTCCAAAACAATCAAATGATTTCAAATAAACAATCAAATGGGGCTCGAAAAATGGAGAAATCAAATGGAGGTAATAGTTGAATGAAAAGAGTTATAACTGATGAAATTGCAACAAGAATAAAACAGTTGAGAGCCATTGGAATTGGATATGGGATGATTGCTACTAAAACTGGCTTGAAAGTAGATACAGTTAAAAAATACTGTAAACGCCAAAACATAGCTGGGTATCTTGGCGGAGTGGCGAAGGAAGAAGTTGAGTTTGTTAAATTAAATTATGGGAATATAAATTGCGATTAAAAAGGGGGGTATATTATGGCTGGAAATAGAAACAGTGGTGGTGCAAGAGTGGGTGCTGGCAGGAAGCAAAAAGCCTTAACAGATAAAATCTTAGAAGGCAATCTAGGCGGGCGAAAAATAAAGGTACTAAATTTTGGCGAAATAGCTGACATACACGGAGTAACAATGCCAACGCCAAAAGATTATCTATCGGCGCAACAAAGAGATGGCAAAGAACTAATTGCAAAAGAAATATACGAGGCTACATGGGCGTGGGTAAATGAAAGGGGCTGTGCTCATTTAATCAACCCACAAATTATCGAGCAATATTCTGTGGCGGTGGCAAGAGTGGTTCAGTGTGAAGAAGCAATATCAACATATGGGTTTTTAAGTAAGCACCCAACATCAGGCAATCCAATTCAGTCACCATATGTACCAATAGCGCAGAGCTATTTAAAACAGGCAAATAGTATTTGGTTTTTAATTTATCAAGTGGTCAAAGAAAACTGCTCATCAGATTATAAAGGTGCAACACCTGTTGATGATGACCCGATGGAACGCTTGCTTAGATCTAGGGGGCTTTGATAAACATGATCATACAAAAAATAAAGTCAGAAATGTTAAACCCAGCCGAGTACAATCCACGTAAGGATTTAAAGTCTGGCGACAAGGAATATGAAAAATTAAAAAAATCAATTGAGACTTTTGGATACATAGAATTAGTGGTTTGGAATAAACGTACTGGTAATGTTGTATCAGGACATCAAAGATTAAAGATATTGCAGGAACTTGGATATACAGAAATTGAGTGCATAATTATTGATGTAGATAGTGATAACGAAAAGGCTCTTAATATTGCAATGAATAAAATTGGCGGTGAATGGGACGAAGATAAGCTTGCTTCACTTATTGCAGACCTTGACAGCAATGCGTTTGATGTTTCAGTTACTGGGTTTGATGCCGCAGAGGTCGAAGAGCTTATGAATAAATTTTACTCCAAAGATGCAGTTCAAGATGAGTTTGATGTTGATAAGGCTAAAGAGGATATTGAAGCTACAGGTGCTATTACTCAAAAGGGAGATATATGGCTCCTTGGAAATCACAGGCTGATGTGCGGAGATAGCACATCGTCAGAGGATTTTGTAAAACTGATGAATGGTAAGCACGCACAATGTGCTATAACATCTCCACCTGATGAAGTGGGTAAGAATTATGAAAAAGAGGGCATTGAGCCTTGGCTTGAAACAATGAGGGTCGTTATAAAAAATATAACAAATCACGCTGATGTTATCTGCTGGCAAATGTTAGATTTGTTATGTACCGGCACACAGTTTATTGAGCCGACTGGTTTTTATAGTATTCAGATGTTTGCGGATAATGGGTTTAGACCTATTTGGATAAGGATTTGGAAAAAACAAAGTATGAGTTCAGGCGTTGCACCACTTCACTTGGCAACAAATAAACCTGCCCCACAATATGAATATATTACAGCTTTTGCAGGAAAAGAAATAGAAGAGTATAACGACCAAGAGTATGTGTGGCTATCAGCTTTTGCTGGGCATAGCTACAAATTTGCAAAACGTCTCACAAAAGAGGAACGTAAAAAGTGGGGCTATGCAGGCATATGGGAAATGACAGCCGTAAGGACAAAGAAACAGCACCCGGCCATGTTTCCAGTTGAGCTTCCTTGGCGTTGTATTAAAATGCACAGTGACAGAGATGGCATTATACTTGAGCCTTTTAGTGGTAGTGGCACTACAATTATAGCGGCAGAACAAACCGACAGGTGCTGTTATGCAATGGAAGTATCCCCTGTTTATTGTGATTTAGCAATTAAGCGTTGGGAAGAATTTACAGGCGAAAAGGCTGTAAGGATGGAGGGAACAAATGAACATACAAAAAATATTGATTAGTAAACTTAACCCTGCAAAATATAATCCGCGTAAAGATTTAAAGCCGGGAGATGCAGAGTATGAGAAGCTGAAAAGGTCTATTCTTGAGTTTGGATTTGTAGAGCCTGTCATTTGGAATAAGGCTACAGGAAATATAGTAGGCGGTCATCAGAGATATAAGGTGCTAAAAGGACTTGGCTATAACGATATTGAATGTGTGGTGCTTGATATTGATGACCAAAAGGAAAAAGCATTAAATATAGCTCTTAATAAAGTAAGCGGTGATTGGGATAAGCCTCTTTTAGCAGATTTACTTAAAGAACTTGACACTGTAGGTTTTGATGTATCACTAACAGGATTTGACATTGCAGAATTGAACGAACTTTTTGGTGAGCCGGATACAAAAGATGATGACTTCGATACTGATACGGCACTTGAAGAAATAAAAATACCAATTACGAAAACAGGAGATATTTGGCAACTTGGTAAGCATCGCTTAATTTGTGGTGACAGCACAATGCCTGAAACATATGAAAAATTGATGGAAGGGCAAAAAGCAAATTTGGTTGCAACAGATCCACCATTTGGAGTATCTTATTCTGGTGGTCAAGGTACGATTAAGAATGATAATTTAAAAGATGATGACTTTTTACTATTTTTGCAGAAAGCATTTACAAACATGCATAGCCATATGAGTAAAGATGCCTCAATATATGTTTTTCACGCAGATACAAAAGGTTTAATTTTCAGACAAGCATTTCAAGATGCTGGGTTCTATTTATCTGGCGTATGCATTTGGGAGAAACAGAGCCTTGTTCTTGGTAGATCACCGTATCAGTGGCAACATGAACCTTGCCTCTTTGGATGGCGAAAAGATGGCAAGCACCAATGGTACGGAGATCGCAAACAAACAACTATATGGAAATATGATAGACCAGCTAAGAGCCCTTTGCATAGTACAATGAAGCCCATAGCACTAATGGCTTACCCTATAATGAATAGCACAATGACTAATGGAATTGTATTAGAGCCATTTTCTGGTAGTGCTTCAACACTTATAGCTTGTGAGCAAACAGACAGAATTTGTTATGCGATCGAGCTTGAAGAACGCTTTGTGGATGTTGGGGTGAAAAGATATATTGAATTTAAAGGCGGTTCTGATGATGTGTTTCTTTTGAGAGACGGTAAGAAAATCAAATATTCTGACATAGAAAAAGATGCTGAATGATCAGTATCTTTTTCTTTTCGTGGAGTGATACGATGAAGGCAAAAAGAAAGAATAAATATGAAATCATAAATGGAGGAAAGACAGTATTAGGGACTTGTCCTACTGGTGAGAAATTCATAATCGACATTTGTGATTTAGATAAAACAAAAAAGCATACATGGTATATTACAGGAAAAGGGTCTGCAATGACTTGTGCCAACAGTAGTGGCTGTACCTTATACCAGTGGCTAATTAATCCTCAAAAAGGCTATGAAGTTGACCATATTGATCGTGACAGAATGAATAATTGCAGAAATAATCTTAGAATATGTACTCATCAACAAAATCAGTGCAACCAATATTTGCAGAGCAACAACACTTCGGGAGTAATTGGTGTAAGGTTTTATAAGCCACGAAACAAATATGTTGCACGGATTAAGTACTGGGGTAAAGATATACACTTAGGTTATTATATTAATAAGACTGAAGCTATGCAGGCGCGAAATGAAGGGGCAAAATTATTATTCGGTGAATTTGCTATTTTAACTGACGTCCCTGAGGCATCACAAGCTATAAAAAACTATGTTTACAATAAATGCAGTAAATATTTAAAATATGAACAACAGAAGGCGGTGTAATAATGCCTAATCTAAAAATGGGTAGTCTATTTGATGGCTCTGGTGGTTTTCCACTTGGAGCCATTTTAAATGGTATAGTGCCAGTATGGGCAAGTGAAATTGAGCCATTTCCAATAAGGGTAACCACAAAACGAATACCACAGATGAAACATTATGGTGATATTTGTAAAATGAACGGTGCTGAAATAGAGCCAGTTGATATTATAACCTTTGGCTCGCCATGTACCGACCTTAGTTTGGCTGGGCGTAGATCTGGTTTAGGCGGTGAAAAATCATCACTATTTTATGAGGCAATACGAGTTATAAAAGAAATGAGGTGTGCTACAAATGGAAAATATCCAAGATTTATCGTGTGGGAAAATGTGCCAGGAGCATTCAGTAGCGGAAAGTCAAAAGACTTCCGTGCAGTCCTTGAAGAAATCGCAAAAATTAAAGATGAAACCATATCTATTCCTATGCCTCCAAAAGACAAATGGCTTACAGCAGGAGAAATCGTGGGAGATAATTACTCCATCGCCTATAGGACAATCGACGCACAATTTTGGGGAGTCGCCCAAAGACGCCGTAGAATCTACCTTGTCGCAGATTTTGGAGGAAAATCCGCACCCAAAATATTATTTGAGTCCGAGAGCATGTCAGGGGATACTTCGCAGAGCACAGGTGAGGGAAAAGGAATTACCCCCAATGCTAAAAGTTGCACTGGAGAGACAATCAGTTTTGAACCAGGAGCAATGAGCAGATTGGGAGGTCATTTTTCATGTGAGCAAGCTTGCACATTAAGAGCACAAATGGGTGACAATCAATTATGTATTGCGATTATGAGTGAACGTCAAAAAGGTCTACCTATTTCTGAAAATACAGCATTTGCTTTGCTTAATTCAGATTTTAAAGGTCCGCAATGTGTATTCGAAAACCACGGACAGGATACCCGTTTTATAGGCCCGCTTGATGTAGCACAAACAGTTATGGCTAATTACGGAACTGGTGGAAATAATCAACCGTTTGTGGTTAGTGAACAAAAGGCTTATGGTATTTGCTCTGATAAAAGTAATTCAATGCTTTCTGATAATCCGAGCAGTGGTATTTATGAAGCTGAAACATCAAGAACAATCGATCAAACAGGTGGCAACCCTGCCTGTAATCAAGGTGGTATTGCTGTTGTTGCCTTGCAAGGTAGCATGATTGGTAGAGCTGATAAGAATGGCCCAAGGGGCGATGGTATTAATGAAGATGTTAGTTTTACATTAAATACTGTTGACCGACATGGTGTTGTATATGCAATTGACCGTGAAACCTTTAATTGTGGGCAAAATTTTGCACGAAACCTTGGGATAAGCGCAGATGGTAAAACATCTACCTTAAATGCACAGGGACCATCAGCTGTTGCACAACCAGCAAGCTTTTACCCACAAATGAAGGCAGAGAGCCAGTGTTATCGCCAGGACGGAAAGGCAAATACAATAGTAAATGGTACTAATCCTGGTTATCAAAACGGAATAGTTGAACCTACATACACTGTAAGAAGGCTTACACCATTTGAGTGTCTAAAATTGCAAGGGTTTCCAAGCTTTTGGTGTTCTGATTTGGAAACTGAAAACCCAACCGATGTTGATATATCATTTTGGGCTGATGTTTTTGAAACTCACCGAAAAATTATTGGAACGTCTTCTAAACCAAAAAGCATAAAACAAATTATAAAGTGGCTTAAAAACCCTTATTCTGATAGTGCTGAATATAAAATGTGGGGGAATGGTGTTTCACTTCCATGCGTTAATTTCGTTATGGCTGGCATAGTTAAAGTTTGTGGTTGATACACAAATATAACCTTAATCATTGTAGCTATTATATGTTCCAATATACCCTTATTAGAGCTATACTATACACTAATTATAGATTAGGGGGATTGTAAATGAGCGAAATTACTATGATGGCTACAGCAAGAGGCTTAACACAAACAGCAGTTGAAAAGATTTTAGTATTAGGGCAAGACGATTCAAAGGCAGATGTTGAAAAGCTAAGAGAGGTCTTAGAAGATATGCTTGGCTTTTGGGATTTTGATGACAACCTGCTTAATGATTTTGATTCAACGATAGCTGAGGTCTTGATGGACAAACACATTCAGGAATTTGAGGAATTTCACAACATTGATGGGGGTGCGTCAGAGTGACAATAAAGACAAAGGCTGGGCAAACTTACAAATTGGTGGGGGTAAATGGCAAGGATAAGGTTTTCGCTTCCCTCGATAGCAAGGACAATGAGGTGCTTATTTACAGCCAAAGTGAGATTGATGAGCTTTTAGAAACAGGCGCATTCATAATTGTTGAAACTAAAACGGATTGCTATTTAAAGCAATTAGAAAAACAGCTTGACGAGGCAATAGCCGAATTTGAAGAAGCAAAGCTAAAGGTTATAGCAGAGGCACAAAATATAACAGTTCATTTAGCTACTGATTTTGGTGGAGCTTATGTAACCAAAGTTGATGGGCTAACATTAGCTGGTGCAAAGGTCAAATTATTATCAGAGCAAATTAGAATTTACAAGTATCATATGAACTAAGCCACCCTAAATGGTGGCATTATATATTTGAAGGGAGCTTTGCAATGAAAGCAATTACTGTAAGGGAGCTTATTATAGCTTTGAAAGAACTAAAAAAACCTGATGCATTGGTTGCAATTTCTATTGACAGCGAGGGAAATGGTCAGTCGCACATTGGAAATGAGCAATTTTTAGCCGAAGGATTTATGACCCCTAAACTTGGCTACAATGAATTTTATGATACGCAAGAAGAAGGCACTAAGGCTACTGTTTTGTTATTCGGAACTAATTAATGGGGGGCAATGATAATGGATAAAAAAGTAGAAATAAGCTCAGATGGCGAATGCGTATGTTTTGCATTTGTGCCTTCGAAAGAAATAATCAGGGAATTGACAGAATTAGTTAAAAGGGAATGGGGCAAAAAGGATAAAGATATATTAAAAACAGAAATATTCGTTAATTTCAATACCACTATTGACGAGGACGTTGGCATTTTTGATGTTTGGTTTGACTTTGCTGAGGGCTGTGATTTATACGCAATAGACCGCAAAGCACATAATGGCATTTATGCTAAAATTATTGTTGAAATGCTGATGGTGCAAAAAGAGTTATATGAGGAAGGGGCAATGGTTAACAATGGATGATTTTTTCACTCGCACTACCTGCACGCATTGTGGCGGCTCACTTAAAGATGGGAGGATTTGCTCAATGTTTAGTACGGACTGCATCTGTATCCCCTGCTCTAACAAAGAAAGGCAAGACCCAGACTACAAAAAAGCAGTTGAAGCTGACCACGAACAGATAAAACTTGGAAACTATAATTTCCCTGGTATAAGGAGTGGCAAAGTAAAATGACAAATTGCGAATTATTAAAAAAATACGACACTTTAGACGATTTTCATAACTGGATATATGTGGAGGGTAAAAAGACTGGTGAAAGGTATATCGCATCGTTTAATTTTAAAGGTCAAATTGCACTAACCCACTCAGACCCTTGCCTTACCATTACTGTAAAAGAACAAAAATTCGATAGCGATTATATAATTGAACGTATAACAAACCATTTTGGTGATAAATGTTATTATGAAAAAGAGGTGTCCCAGTAAAATGACTAAGAGTGAAATATCGGCAAGAGCTGAGGCATCACTTATGGGAATGTTCGTGCCAGTAAAGGGCGATGCCGAGGTAATCAAAGGTTTGTTAAACTATTTTGATGTGTTTTTCAAAAATGCAAATCAGCCTGGAATAGATAGCGACGAGGTGTTAAGGTTAGCATTTAGGTACGTGGAAGATAAAACAACAGTTATAACGCACATTGCGGTAAACACTTTAGACGATATGGTGCTAATTACCCTGCCACTTAAAACCGCAGAGGAAATAGCAGAGCGTGGCTATAAATTGGATTCGAAAGATGGTGAGTTCTGCTTTTGTTACAATGCCACCTACCCTGACTGCTCGGAACTCGGATATAGCTATTTTAATAAAGATGATTTAGGATACAGAAGGGTAGGGTAAAAATTATGAGCAAAGCATTTTTCGCAAGAAAAGCTGTAAATATTGATGAGCTTAAAAGCAGAACTGGTCAAGAACGTGATAAATCAGAATTTGTTATAGAGAAAATAATTGAACTACCAATTAACCAATGGGAGCATTTCAAAGAAAACCTGCTTGATGATTTTGATTTTATAAGCAACAACGCAGAATTCCAATACATTGACACCAATAGACTGTGGCATTGCATCGGTATTATGGCAGATGGCGGTAGTGATATTATAATTGGAAATTGTGAGGGGTATCATTATCTAAGGTACTCAAGTTATATTCCTGATTGCACAGAGCTAATAGCGGAGCATAAGAATTATATCTTATCCGACAAGGTAATCGAACAAATTATTTTTATAAAAAATGAAGGTAAGTTTAACATGTTCTCGGCGGCAGAAGTACAACAAGAGGCACATCATAAAAACTTCGATGAGCTATATTTCTTGATTGAATACCATAGAAAGGAATATTCGAAATTTATACTCACTGGGGAAAGATAACAAAAAGCAATACTTTTTTAAAGGCACTCAATTTCAAGTTGGGGCCTTTTTTGTTGCTCATTTTATTGGAAGGAGGCGATTGTTATTGCAAAAAGAAAGCACGAAATCTTTACTCCTACGAAATTTGCACTGCCAACATCAACCTATGATAATAACAAAGCTGAATATGCAGTCGCCTTCATTGAAAGTTTAAGGCACACTAAAGGTGAGTGGTACAATAAACCTTTCAAACTATTGCCTTGGCAAAAAGAAATTGTTCGTAATGTATTTGGAATTATAAAACCTAACGGGTATAGGCAATTTACTACTGCATATGTTGAAGTGGCCAAGAAACAAGGTAAAACAGAGCTCGGCGCAGCACTTGCACTGTATATGTTAATGGCTGATGGTGAATATGGTGCTGAAATATACTCGTGTGCAGCAGATAGAGCACAGGCAAGTTTAATATATACTGTTGCTGTTGATATGATTAGTTTATCTACAGCACTGAGCAAAAGGCTCAAGGTTATGGCATCACAAAAGCGTATTGCCTGCGCAGATACGAATAGTTTTTATCAAGTTCTATCAAGCGAGGCGTATTCAAAGCACGGTATAAATCCACATGCGGTTTTATATGATGAGCTTCATGTTGCAAATAGGGAGATGGCAAGGGTTATGCTTCATGGTGCATCTGATGCAAGAAGGCAACCTTTAAACTTCCTTATTACTACTGCTGGTAATGATATGCATAGTATTGGGTATGAAATGCATTCTAAAGCGGTAGATATTTTAAAAGGCAGAAAGACTGACTATACTTTTTTCCCCACCATTTATGCTGCTGATGAAAACGATGATTGGACAAAGCTTGCAACATGGAAAAAAGCTAATCCAAGCTTAGGGGTTACCGTTGATGCAGAAAAACTGGCTATTGCCTGTGAAAATGCAAGGCAAAATCCATCAGAGGAAAACTCATTTAAACAGCTAAGATTGTGCCTTTGGGTTAAACAATCAGTACGTTGGATGCCGATGCACATTTGGGATAAATGTAATTTTGCAGTAGATGCAGAAAGTTTAAGAGGACGTGAGTGCTATGCCGGGCTTGATTTATCAAGTACAACAGATATAACAGCATTGGTATTGGTATTTCCTCCACTTAATGATGATGATAAGTATCAAATTCTACCATTCTTTTGGCTACCAGAAGAAACTATACCACTAAGAGTTAGGCGTGACCATGTTAACTATGATGCTTGGGAAAAACAAGGTTATATAAAGTCTACTGAAGGGAATGTTGTTCATTATGGTTTTATTGAAGCCTTTAT
>Ga0247841_10004409_pt1 | contig 24197 bp, 18 predicted proteins | sample LaCruzMarch2015__2_FD_192410 | JGI IMG/M metagenome (GOLD analysis project Ga0247841, IMG submission 192410) | Freshwater microbial communities from meromictic Lake La Cruz, Castile-La Mancha, Spain - LaCruzMarch2015_18m | ecosystem: Environmental > Aquatic > Freshwater > Lake | place: Spain... | reverse complement strand
TGCTACTGGTTACTTTGGTGCAATCACCAAGGCCGCTGTTATTGCTTACCAGACACAGAACGGTATTACCCCAGCTGCTGGTTATGTTGGTCCAATCACATTAGCTAAGTTAAATTACGTAGCTCCTGTTGTTGTTCCTCCAGTAACTCCTGGTACTACTCCAGTTTCCGGTTTGGAAGGTGGTGCTGGTGATATTACAGTTACTCAAACTTCAACTGATGTAGAAGATTCTGTAGTTGAAGGTCAATCTGAGAATATTCTTGGTTTCAAGGTTGAAGCTGAGGATTCAGATGTTGCTGTTAAGAGCTTAAAACTTTCATTAGAGAATAATGATGGTGATAGCTCATACAGAATAGCTGATTATGTTGATTCAGTAGATGTTTACATGGGTTCAACAAAGGTTGGATCAGTAGATGCTTCTGATTTCTCAAAGGATGGTCATGTTTATTCAAAGAGCATCGCTCTTAATGGTGCTATCGTTAGAGACGGCGATAAAAATACCTTTTTAGTAAAGGTTACCGCTGTTAATAATATTGATAGCTCTGATCTAGAGACAAATGAGTGGTCTGCTACAACTACTAATGTTAGATTTACAGATGCTGATGGTGCTATCTTAACTGACAGTACTGATGTAAATACAACTTTCTCATTTACCACTCTTGCTGAATCTGGTGATGTAACCTTAACAGTTTCAAAAGGAACCGCTAATCCTCTCGCTGGAAATATTGAAGTTTCAGAAACTGGTTCAACCGCTGATGTTTTGGTTCTTGAGTTCAAGCTTAAGGCAAAGGGTTCTGACGCTACATTTGATCAAATTGATGTAGATGTAAATGGAACTCTTGGCACAGCTGATCTAGAGGATATGCTTAGCGAATTGACTCTTGTTAATGGTTCAGATGAATTAGCTTCACTTTCAGACTTTGCTGATGGCGACGGTGTTTACACCTTCGACCTAGATGACGAGTTTACTGTTGGTGCTGGTGAGACTGAAACCTTCAAGGTTTATGCTAAGGTTGCTGATGCTGATAATTATGATTCAGGTGATTCTCTTGTAGTTTCATTTGAAGATATTGCAGCAGAAGATGATAATGGTGATGTTATTCCAGAAAGTGGTTCTGCTGCTGGTAATGAGCAAACCTTCTTAGTTGATGGTGTAACTGTTACTTATGTTTCTGAATCATACACCGCAGAAGATGTTGCTGATGAAGTTGATGGTACTATCTCCCTTAAGTTTAAAGTTACAGCTTTTGGTGATAATGATGTGACCATCGCTGAGGATGCATCTGACCTTGGCTACACCTTAACTGGTGCAGATGAAGTTGATGCTATTGTTACTTCAACATCTGAAGATGCAGTTGACGATGAGTTTACTGTAGCTGCCGGTGATGATGCTACTTACACTCTTACTTTGAAGTTTAATAACACTGATGGTTTCGTCAGACTTACACTTGATACAGTTGGTGGAGTTGATGTAACTAATGTTAAGACTTCAGCTCATTAATTCTGATTTAGAATTATAGAGATTCTGGTTAATACACCTTATAAAGTATTCCAAAAACCGCCCGCCAATGGGCGGTTTTTGTGTTGGAACAATAGTTGAGGAGAGGATGTCTATTCGGGTAGACAGGTGAGGTTGTCTAGGGGAAGGGGGCCTTCGGAGGGCCGGGGCGGCTGTGTAAGGAAGAGAGGGTTGTTTAAAACAGTTACTGTATGTTATCCTTTAACTTATGAAATTAGCCATCAAACTCTGCCTCTGGCTCCTCGCCTTTATTCCGCTTATTGTAGATCCTAATGTTTTTTTCCCATACACATCAGGTAAGAATTTAATGATAGAATCCTCCTTGGTTTTAGCTGGTATTTTGATTTTGATTAATTTCCTTTATTCAAATGGTTTTAGAGAGGAGATAATGGGTAAAGCTATTAAATATCTAAAACAACCTATAGTTATATCTATATTGGTTTTCTTCTCCTTTTTTATTATTAGCACTATTTTTGCTGTAGATAAATATTCTGCCTTTTGGGGAAGTTTAGCTCGAGCTGAAGGTTTGGCTGGGCTGTGTTTTTACTTCTCTTTCCTTGTTTTCTCTCTACTCACTTTTGAAAAGCAGGATTGGCTATGGTTTTTTAAGTTTAGCTTATTTGTCTCTCTTATTTTATTAGGTAAAGAATTTGTAGAATTTTTTCATAACGGCATTGCTCGTCCGGGTTCCTTTGCCGGCAATCCTACCTTCTTGGCAGGTTATTTATTGTTTTCGATTATTTCTTCACTAATTGTTATTAGTAATGAAGTTAACTCCCTGGCCTGGAAAGGTGTTTCCTTGGTTACGATTATTCTTTCTATCCTCGGTATCTTTATTACCCAAACCCGTGGTACTATCCTTGGCTTGGCCCTAGGTATTGTGGTGGTACTAATATACTCTGCCTTCAAAGGTAAGGATGTTAATTACAAAATATTTAATTTACGCAAGGTTGCTATTATTTTACTTACCATCGGTATAATATTTTCTGGGGCTTTTGCTATTACTAGAAAAAATGAAGTCTGGCAAAAAGTGCCAGGTCTGTCTAGGCTCGCAGTAACACACACTGGTGATGAGGAGGATTTGTCCACACAAGTCAGGCTTTTTGTTTATCAGTCAGCCCTACAGTCCGTGAATCCTATGCAAGGGAATATGAATAGGCTAATAACTGGTTGGGGCCCGGAGAATTTTCTTCTTGTAGATAGCAAGTATTACAACCCTAAATTATATCAGTATGAAACCGTCTGGCATGACCGGGCGCATAATAAATTTCTTGATGTTTTAGTGATGAACGGAATTTTTGGCTTGCTGGCTTACTTAGCTATCTGGTTTACTTTCTTCAAATCTATTTTAAAAGGGCCTGTCCAAACTTGTTTCAAGTGTGGTTTTCCACTTACTAATCTAGCTTTATTATCTTTTGGTACCACTTTCCTGACTCATCTAATGTTCGTATTTGATCAAATTTCTACTTCTATATCATTTTTTGCTATCCTAGCCTTTACAGCTCATTTGGCTTCTGCAAGCACCACAGAGGAGTCAAAAAGGGCCTTAATTAGGTCTGAAATGAAGGAGAGGGGGAAAATATTGGCTGGCACATTTTTGGTTGTTTTGACCGTATTTTTAGCTTTTATTTATTTTAAAAGCACCCTGCCAGGTTATTTCCAAATGCATCAGTATACAGTATTGATTGAAAATGCTAAGGCAAAAAGTTTTGAAAAAGATATTGATTTTGTTTTTGCGCCGTTCACCTTGCCTCAGATGAATATTAGGCGTAATTTTTTGGAAGTTACTAACAAACTTTATAATAAAAATTCGGACGAGATTAATTTGCGTTTACTAAAAAAGGCTATATTCAGAGCAGAAGAATATTTAACCGCTAGGCCAGGAAATTTTCAGTTTATGACCACCTTGGCTGACTTGTATTCTCGCAAGGGAAACTCGCTTAAGGATATGGAATATTTAAAAAAGGGGGAAGAATTATTACGTCAGGTATTGTTTTTTGCTCCTAATAGGCCAGATATAAATTTGAAGCTAGCTTTGAATTTACTATATCAGGAAAAGTTTATGGAAGCTTTTGCCCAGTGTGAGACTATTTTTAGGTCTAGTCTGACAGTTGTTGCTCAAGATCAAGATAATTTTGAAGGTATCTATACTTCATTAGTTAAGTATTTTTATGAACAAAAAGATAAAGCTAACTTTATAAAAGTCGCTAACCGCCTCAAAGCTAATAATTATTCAGACTCTGCCTCACTGGATAAAATATTAGACTATTTAAACACCACTGGCACCTGGCCAAGGGTAGATTTTAACTAGGGAAAATGCTATCATTTTAAGCACTAAGATGGTAAAAAGTCATGAAAACTATAAGGAATTGGTTTGGCGTTTAGCCAAAACTGACTTCAAGCTCCGTTATCATGGGAGCGTGCTTGGTTATGTGTGGGTGATTTTAAAGCCTCTTTTGATGTTTACTATCCTTCTTTTTGTCTTTTCGTCCATTTTCAACTTTCGTAACTCCGGCACGCCGGATTATCCATTAGAGCTTTTAACTGGATTACTCTTATTCCAATTTTTTTCCGAGGCCACCATGACTGGTATGACTTCACTGGTTTCTAAAGCCCAGTTGGTGACCAAAATTTATGTGCCCCGCTGGACCATTGTTTTAGGTTCCACTATGAACGCATTATTTATATTTGGCATGAATCTGATTGTTTTGGCTGTTTTTTTTGGTATTTATCATAAAATTCCAACCATTACCGGGGTAATTACTTTTTTGGTTTACTCAATCATTCTATATATTTTAGCGGTGGCTTTTTCTTTTTTGGCAGCACCTTTTTATGTCCGTTTCAGGGATTTAAGTAATGTATGGGAAATATTACTTTCAGTTTTAATGTATGCATCACCAATTATTTATCCGCTTACCATGATGCCAGAGAGGATTCAGCATTTGATGTTATTAAGTCCCTTTGCTTTTATAATTAATTTTGCTAAACAAGGATTGATCAATGATGCTTATACTACAGTTTGGCACTTTATTTGGTTACTTTTAGGCATTATCCTCGCCGTTATTGTTTCTTATTTAGTTTTCCGAAAGTATGAAAGGACTGTGGCAGAGCTTATATAATAAATTATAATGAAAAATTTGGAACAAAAATCAGATGTAGCCATAAGTGTTAAAAATGTTTCCAAACAGTTTTCTATTCCACATGAAAAAATTAATTCCATTAAAATTGCTTTTATTAATTTATTTAAGAAAAATGCTTACGAATCCTTCTATGCTTTAAAGGATGTATCTTTTGAAGTTAAAAAAGGGGAGTTTTTTGGTATTTTGGGACGTAACGGTAGTGGTAAGTCCACCCTGCTTAAAATTTTGGCCGGGGTATATACGGCAAATAAGGGGCATATAAAAATTGATGGTCTAGTTTCACCCTTCCTTGAGCTTGGGATTGGCTTTAATCCGGAGCTTTCTGGTAGGGATAACATTTACCTTAATGCCACCGTTTTAGGTCTGACAGAGAAAGAAATTGATGCCAAGTTTGATTCTATTGTGGCTTTTTCTGAGCTAGAACGTTTTATTGATCAAAAAATAAAAAATTATTCTTCTGGAATGCAGGTACGCTTGGCTTTTTCTGTGGCCATTCATGCCAACAGAGAAATTCTTTTGATGGATGAAGTGTTGGCTGTGGGGGATAGTAATTTTCAATCCAAATGCCTTCGTGAATTTGCCAAGTATAAGGAGCAAGGCAAAACGGTTATTTTGGTTACTCATGATATAGGTACCGTGCAGAGGTATTGTGACCGGGCCATGCTTTTACGTGGCGGAGAAATATCCATGATTGGAAATCCCCAGGATGTTGGAAATGAGTATATTTATCAAAATATGTCTGATGAGGAGAAGAGAATAATAAAAGAACAAGAGCTGGCTAAAATTAAAGCGGAAAAAGATATGGTCCAAGCTCAGATTGAAGCCGAAAAATTAAAAGGTAAAGCTTTGGAGGAAGAAAAAGCTCGCCTTGAGGTGGAAAAACAGCGCCAAGTTGAAGAACAAAAACGTTTAGAGGAGGAAAGAAAAAATAAAGTAGCTGAAATTACAGGTGTGGAGTTTTTGGACAAGGATGGTGTGGCTAAAAATACTTTTGAAACAGGGGAATCAATGGATATAAAAATTGATTTTAAAGTATATAAAGATGTAAATTTAATAAACATTGGGATAGGTTTACATGCTGTTACTGGTGGACAGGTAATTGGTTATAATACTCAAATGGATAATTACGTTATTAATAAAAATTCAAAGACAATAAATGTTCATTTTGATAATCTTTCGATTTTAAAAGGGGAGTATTTTTTAAATGTTGTTTGTTTTGGTGATTATGAGCCGAAATACTACGATTTTAAACCAAAATGTAAGATGTTGACAATGTATTCAGTGGGGGTTAAGAATAATTACAGAGGATTTTTATATGTACCACATGATTGGGTAGCTAATTAACAAATTAATTTTATTATGAATAATAGTGACCATAAAAAAATTGAAATATTAGTTAATAACTTACCAGAAGTTTATCAGCCAATTTTTGGACATCCTAATGTTTCAACAAAGGTCTCTCGTCAGTGTGAAGATAGGTTAATAGAGATAAAAAAAATTTACGAATTATTTTCTGTAAAACTCGGTCGTTCTTTAAAAGTGTTGGATTTGGGTTCTTCACAAGGTTTTTTCTCTTTTAGCCTTGCTAGTTTAGGTGCGTCCGTGCACGGAATTGATTTTCTATCGGTAAATGTAGATGTCTGCCAGGCGTTGGCAAAAGAGTTTCCAAAATTAAAAGTAAAATTTGAAACTGCTAGAATTGAGGATTTTATAAATAAAGTTAAAAAAGATGAATATGATTTGGTTCTGGGTCTAAGTGTTTTTCACCACCTAATACATGAGTATGGTAAGGATGAGGTTAGTTTGATAATTAAGAAAATAGCTGAAAAAATTTCAGTTGGTATTTTTGAGGTAGCCCTTGCTGAAGAACCTTTATACTGGGGACTGGCACAACACAAGGACCCAAGAGATTTATTATCAAAATATGCTTTTGTTCATGAAATAAGCAGAATAAAAACTCATTTATCAGATATAGTCAGACCTCTGTATGTTGCTAGTAATAATTTTTGGATGCTTAATGATCAAATTGGGTCTTTTGAGTCGTGGAAGGACGAATCACATTTCTTAGCTGGTGGTGTGCACAAATTTACTAGGCGCTATTTTTTTGGTAAGGATTTATTGGTCAAAATGTACCTAATAGGTACTGAGGAGCATATTGGGGTTGTAAATTTAAGAGAATATAAGAGTGAAGTTGATTTTCTTATGCTACCTAATGTACCGTTCACCACACCCAAGCTTATCTTGTGTGGAAAAAATAAAAATGAGGTTTGGCTGGTCCGTGAACAGTTGGCCGGGAAATTACTGAGTGAAATTATTCAATCCAATAAGAATTATGATGAAAGGAAAGTTGTAAAAGATATACTTTTACAATTAGTAGAGTTAGAAAAAAAAGGTTTATACCATAATGACGTAAGAACTTGGAATATAATTATTAATCCAAAAGGGGAAGCAAATCTAATTGATTTTGGGTCCATAAGTGATCAGCCAAATGATTGTGTTTGGCCGGATAATATATTTTTATCGTTTTTTATTTTTATATATGAAGTCCTTAATCATAAAATTATAAATCCTAATCCACTTAGGGCGCCATTGCTGAGCCCACTTGATTTAAAGGATCCATATAAAAGTGTTATGATTAGGTTGTTGTCAGAGCCTATAGAGAAACTCAGCTTTAATTATTTATACGAGGAATTTTTTGATTCAAAAAAAATATTTAAATTTAATGAGTTAAAAATACCTGGGTCAATATTAACAATTGATATATTTCAAAAAAAGGTCTTGGAATTACTTGATAAGTCTAGACAAGATACCAATCAAGTTAATTCAGGTGCAGTAGAATTAAGTTTGGTTAGGGCAGTGTTAGATACCACTAAGTCACAATTAGATACCACTAAGTCACAATTAGATACCACTAAGTCACAATTAGATACCACTAAGTCACAATTAGATACCACTAAGTCACAATTAGATACCACTAAGTCACAATTAGACTCAAAGGTTAATGAATTAAATACAATTTATTCTTCTCGTGGTTGGAGGATTATTTTGTTACTGCACAAATTAGTCAGAGTATTTATTCCCTTAGGGAGTAAGAGAAGAAAAGTGTTTGGGTTTGTTTGGAAATATTTAAAAATACCATTTAAATTATTTGTTAGAGTTGTAAGAAAAATGAAAAATATAACTATTTTTCTATTTAAATCTTCAGTTACAAAAACAAAACAAGTGGTGAAACCATCAATTTCAAAAGAACTAGATAATTTATCACCACGGGCCAGAAGGATTTATAATGACCTTAAGGGGGCGATTGAGAAGCGTAGTAAAAATAAATAATTATGCGTATTGTAATTGACATGCAGGGGGCACAAACAGAAAGCCGTTTCAGGGGTATAGGCCGCTATACTATGTCTTTGACAAGAGCAATTATCAGAAATAAAGGTGAGCATGAAATAATTTTAGCTTTAAATGGTTTGTTCCCGGATACCATTGAGCCTATTCGTGCAGCTTTTGATGGTCTTCTATCTCAAGAAAATATCCGTATTTGGTATGCTCCTGGCCCGGTTTACGAACATGAGTTTGGAAACGCATGGAGACATGACGTGGCTGAAAAAATTCGGGAGTTTTTTATTTCTAGTCTAGAACCAGATATAGTTCTTGTGAGTAGCCTTTTTGAAGGTTATGCTGACAATGCAGTTACTGGTGTCGGTCCTTTTCAAGGGGGGAAATGTTTTCTAAACACATTTGTTGTTTTGTATGATCTTATCCCTTTAATTAATAGAGAGGTGTATCTTAAACCTGTTCCGGCTTATGAGTCTTATTATTTACGTAAAATAGAATCATTAAAAAAAAGTACTGGGTGCTTAGCCATTTCTGAATTTTCAGCCACTGAGGGTAAAAAAAAATTAGATATTAAAGATGGTTCTATTGTTAATATTTCAACTGCCTGTGATCCTGTTTTTTGTAAAATGGATATAAGTAAGGATTTAAGGTCTTCTTTTTTAAAAAAATATGAGATTAGTAATTCTTTTATTATGTATACGGGGGGAGCAGACAATCGAAAGAATTTATCTGGTTTGGTTAAGGCTTATGCTAAATTACCACAAAAATTAAGAAAAGATACCCAACTTGTTATGGTGGGCAAGATTGCCGAGCATTATGTATATGAGTTAAGAAAAATAGCGCAGACATTAGGGGTAAGTAATAGTGAGTTAGTCTTTACTAATTATGTTGAAGACAGTGAATTAGCCATTTTTTATAATTTATGTAGTGTTTTTGTCTTTCCGTCATGGTATGAGGGTTTCGGTTTGCCGGCTCTTGAGGCTATGTCTTGCGGGGCTCCAGTTATCGGCTCGTCCTGCACAAGTATACCTGAGGTAATAGGTATGAAGGAAGCGTTGTTTGATCCTCTAAATGTTTTAGATATGAGTAATAAAATATTAATGGCTCTAACTGACAATAAATTCAGATCAAAATTAATTGATAATGGTTTAATACAAGCGAGAAAATTTTCATGGGATGAAAGTGCCAAAATAGCCATAAAAAGATTTGAGGATACTTTACACCCCAAAGTTGTTATTAGAAAAGAAAGGGATGACATGTTGCCTGGTTTAATTAGGTTCATTGCAGATACAGTTCCATCAAATATATCCAACAAGGAATTAGTTAGTGTCGCTGGTATTCTTGATCGTCTAGATAAAAAAGAGGTAGGCAGGCAAATATTTGTTGATATTTCTGGGCTTGTAATTCAAGATATTAGAACTGGTGTTCAGCGTGTTACAAGGAGTGTTGTTAAGGAGTTATTAAAAAATCCGCCAGCTGGGTATGTTATTGTACCTGTATATTCAACACTAAACAGCAATGGTTTTTATTGTGCCAATACTTTTACAGCAAAGTTTTTTGGTTTAAATAATGATAAAAAAGACGAACCTATTAATTATAATTCAGGAGATATTTTTATTGGTCTAGAATTACAACATCATACAATTATAAATAATAAGAATTATTTAATAAATTTAAGTAATAAAGGAGTTAAAATTTATTTTATTGTGTATGATTTACTATCTATTTTATTGCCAAAATTATTTAATCCACAATTAGCACTGGTTCATGAAGAGTGGCTTAAAACTATTTGTAATTTTGATGGCGTTATTTGTATATCAAACACTGTAGCCCAGGAATTTACAAAATGGTATAAAAAGCAAGGTATCAAACGCTCGACCCCATTTAAAATTGGCTGGTTTCATTTGGGTGCTGATGTGGATAATTCAGTTCCATCAAAAGGTCTACCAGATAATGTGGATTACGTAATTGAGAGTTTAAAAAAATATCCAACATTTTTAGCTGTTGGTACGGTTGAACCACGAAAGGGCCAGACGCAAGTATTAAGTGCTTTTGAATTACTTTGGAAACAAGGAGTTAAAACTAACCTTGTTATTGTTGGTAAGCAAGGCTGGATGGTGGAAACATTAATTGAAAGAATTAGTAAGCACCGGGAATTAAATAAGCATTTGTTTTGGTTTGATGGTATTAGTGATGAGTATCTTGAAAAGGTTTATACAGTTAGTAGTTGTCTTATTGCGGCCTCAGAAGGGGAGGGATTTGGTTTACCACTTATTGAAGCTGCTAAGCATAAGCTCCCGATCATTGCTCGTGATATTCCTATATTTCATGAAGTTGTTGGTGAACATGCTTATTATTTTAGTGGTTTTGAACCAAAAGATTTAGCAGACTCAATTAATGAGTGGATAAAATTAAATAAAGACGGTAGGATTCCCCAGTCAACTAATATGCTGTGGTTGACTTGGAAACAGAGTACGCAGCAATTACTTAAAAGTATTATCCCAATAATTAATGATAATAGTTCTCAAAAAATATATCAAAATAACACTTTTTTTAAAAATATAAATTATAAGAAAGATGCCAGCAGGTCCTATTTTAGGATCTTACTAAATAGGTTAATTATCATGCTTATTTTAAGTCCTTATCGTAAGGCACTAAAGAAGATATATTATAAGTTAAGGTTGAATAAGATTAGATTATTAAAATAAAATGAATTTATTATCTTCTAGAAATTTAATAATTAGATACCCATTAGTATTTTTACTTCTTATCTATTATATTTTTTCTGTTTTTACATTAGGTAATTGGTGGGTGCACGGGGAGTATGGTGTGACAGGGGACGAACCTCACTATTTAGTGATGGCAGATGGAGTCATTAATCATGGAACATTTGAGCAAACCGTTCCATATAAAAGTGAATTTGAAACAAAAAAAATTTTTCCAGCTGGTTTGGCGCCTATGGACGCAACACCAACACCACAAAATACACATGCTGTTTTAGGACCAAATGGCCTTTATAATGTGCATAATATTGGTTTACCATTATTAATATCTATACCTTATAAAGTCGGAACTATTCTTTCTGATATATTTCATAGGACACCGAGTTTTAATGATTGGGGAATATTAGCTGTTAAAATATTTTTAATATTGACTAGCGGTTTAATAATAATTGGATCCTGGAAAGCAACGGGTTTATTTACAGAGTCAAAAGGAATTCGTATGGCGGTAACCTCTATTATTTGTTTTTCGTATCCGTTCATACCTGGTGCAAATCAAATTTACCCTGAATTTTTAGCCGGTAATATCTTACTTTTTGTTATCATATATTTATTTGAGGCAAAAATATTAAACAAAAATGATTTTGGTTATAGAAAAATAATATTTCTGTCATTAGCGGTTGCCTTTCTTCCTTGGCTCCAAATCAAATTTGTTGCGGCGGCGTTAATTGCTGTTGTAGGTATTAGTATATCTGAATGGAATAAAAAAAGTAAATTTAGTTACTTGGTTAGTCCAATTATTTTCTTATGTTCAGCAATTCTTCTCATTATGTATAATTTATATGCATTTGGGTATGCATCTGGACCTTATGAAGAAGGAGCACTTGTCCTTAGTGCAACATCCATAATGGTATTGTTTGGACTACATTTCGATAAATTTCAAGGTTTGTTTTTACAAAATTTGTCATTTTTTGTAATTTTTTTATATTTATCACAATTTTTTAAAAGGTTTACGTCCGTTTTTGTGTTTTTATTATTAATGTATGCAGCAATTGTCGTTCCAAATAGTATGCATCCAAATTGGTATGGAGGGTGGAGTTTTGCGGGTCGTTTCCAGTGGGCAGGGGTGCTAACATTAATTCCTTTATTAGTATATTCACTTATTGAATTAATTACCAATTTTCCTCGTACAGGACGTTGTCTCTTTAGCATATTCATTCTATTTAATTTTTCTGTTTTTGTAAGATTTAATTTTTTAAATTTTATTTTATATAATAATAGTTTTGGTATTGAGCAGTCAAATATGTATCCTTCATTTTTAGCCTTGTTCAAAAATATTTTACCGTCAATGTATAATATAAATTTTGCATATAAGTTTTTGCCAAATTATACATGGTTAATTATTATACTGATTATATTTGTAGCTGGGTTTTTTATACAAAAAGAGCTTAGGAAAAGGGCTGTTTTATTATTAGTTATGAGTTGTGCTGTGTTATTAATAATAACCGCCTTTGTTACACCAAAGTGTCCGCCCTTTAGTAAAGTTTATTTAGCATCTACTTTGCCCTCCCGGGTTGGTTCTGTTGTGTCTAATAATAGAGAGGTTTTACCAATAAGGGATTTACCAGGATTTATTACATTTGGTCCTTATATTGATCTTCAATCTGGAAAATATAGTCTAAAAATAAATTATTCTAGTACGGCCAAAACAGGGTCTATTGTTGGTTGGTATGATGTTTATCTTTTTAATAAAAATATAACTTTTATGCACGAAGCAATTTATGGTACTTCTGGTATAGAGAAAGTTATCGAGTCAAAATTTCAACTTACTGATTCAGTAAGAGGATTGGAAACTAGGATTTGGTTTGATGGAGTAAGTCCTGTCACGGTGATGAGTTTGACTATACAAGAAAATATTTAAGAAAATAAACAATATCATCAATTACGTAAATTATTTTTACTAGTACACTTTCTTTTTTTGATCTGATTCTTCTTACCTTAATAAAGTCAGCGCCAATTCTTTTAGCAAAAATTTCGTCTTTTATATACTTGTCACCAATAACTAGGAAGTTCTTTAATTGATAATTATTTATAGAGTAAATTATTTTTTTATTTGGCTTTTTGAATTTTGTCTCAATAAGCGGTATACCTAACTGCCTCGATACTGATATATTTCTTGCTGGTATACTTTTATTTGAGCAAAGGAAGAGGTCATTTCTCTCAGTAAGTGATTTTATAACCTTTATATTTCGTTCCTCGACAATCTCTTCACCATCAGGTACTAGTGTACCATCAATGTCAATAATAATAGTTTTATCTTTTATTGATGAAGTGTCTATATTATAAAAATAATCTAACATTTATTTATTGGCTGAAAATGAAAATATAATTATTATACTCACAATAAGCAAAATATAACCAAATATTTGTGGAATGGTTATTTGTTCATGTAGGTTTATAAATGCAAAGATGTTTATAATAATTAAGCTCATACCCACCATGATTGGGTAGGCAATTGATAGTGAAAGTGTACTAAGGGCCATAAAATAAAAAACTGCATTCATACCAAAAAGTATAATACCAAGTAAAAATAAGTAATTATCAGTAATAGTTGCTAAACTTATTCCGTGGAGCGCTAACCCCTTCTTAGCTCCTAATTTTAATAGGATGTTTGCAGTAGCATTTAGTATAAAAGCAGCGGTGAGATAAATAATTGGCATTTTTTTAGAAAAATAATTTAGCTAATTTTAGTATTCCCTGTTTCCAGGGAACACGGTGGCTAATACCAGAACGCTCTTTGAAAGATTCTAAATTGGCTAGGTACCAGTCATAATTTCTAACCAAGGCCTGTTTATTGGAATATTTTGGTGTATAAGTCAGTAATTTTTCGGCTTTTTCTATGGATACAAAAGAATCTTTTGAGGCAGTCTCATAAACCCATTTATAGAGAGGGGATAAATGTAAGGACTCTAAAATCCGTAGTATCCAAATTATAGGAGCAGCAGGTAAGCCAATAATCTTTCTACCAAATCCGGCCTTGTCTAAAACTGCCTGGTAATCCTCTTTCATTGTTGTAAAGTCTTTGGCCCCAATGTTAAAAGTATCATTCACAATATTTTGATCCATGGTTGCTGCTGAATAAATTGCCTCACAGAGGTCTTCAACGTCTAAAAGTTGATAACGATTATTTCCGTTTCCTATCATTGGGAAATTTTTACCATCTTTCGCCCAGTCATAAAACATGGCAAATACGCCTAGTCTTTCTGGGCCAACAAAAGATTTAGGTCTTATTATGGGCACACATAATCCTTTCTTTCTGTAACTAAAGCAGGCTTCCTCAGCAAGTATCTTTGCTTTTCCATAAGGACCAACACCATCTAATTTATCAGTTTCAATTAAGGGATGATGATCTGGAATACCATACACTGCCGTTGAGGATATATGGATAACCCTTTTTACTCTGTGGGCCAAAGCACTCTCTAGAATATTTTTAGTTCCATCCACATCAGTGGTCATTATTTCTTTTTCTGTATAAAGGGGTAAGGCGGCTGCGGCATGAATAACTATGTCTATTCCTTGCATAGCATTATCCACCGCCCTTGTATCTCTTATATCACCTAATATGGCGTTTATTTTCTCTTTCTCTGGGTAGTCAAAAGGTTCCTTATCCAGGGAAACCAAGGTATCACCACGTTTTAAGGCATAACGGACAAAATTTATTCCAAGGAAGCCAGAACCACCGGTGATTAATATTTTCATAGTAAATTAATTATAGTATATTTTAACCTAAAAAACCATTCAAATAAAAGATGATATACATCAATATTATCCAGCAACCACCACTAATTAATATAATTTTGTCAGAAATTATTACCTGTTCTGGGTATTCACTTTTGTGGGTCGTAAGTATTATGTAGCTATAACGCATAATACCCAATATTACAAAAAATATTGTGTATATTGCCAAGTTTGAATTAAGAACTAGTACAATATACAAGCTATAAGAAATAATAGAGAGGGTAGCAGACATAAATAAAAAGCCTTGTAAAAATTCTGATGTATAACCGCTTAATACCTTACGTCCAGTTTCCTGATTAAATTCAGCAATTCTTTTACCGGTAATGAGAAAGAGAGAAATAAAAATAGTACATAAAATAAGCCAAGCTGAAATGGTTATGTTTATGGCCGCACCACCAATTAAAAGTCTGATCAAGTAAAAAAGTGAAATAGTTAAAATATCAACAATGGCAATATTTTTAAGATAGTAAGAATAAGCCAGGTTTAAAATTAAGTATATTAAAAGAAGCGGAATAATTTTGGGAATAAAAATAAAGCTTAAAATAAAAGTAGAACAGATAATTATAAGAAATGTTATTAGCGCGGTGTGCACAGATATTTGTCCTGAGGCAATTGGACGGAATTTTTTCTTTTGATGTTGACGGTCGTGTTCTCGGTCCACTATATCATTTAGTATATAAACTGAACTGGCAATCATACAGAATAGAACAAAAGATAAGCCTGTATTTGTGAGTTTGTTTAAATTAAAAACATCTCCTGCAAAAAATAAAGGGACAAAAATAAAGAAATTTTTGATCCAATTATTAGGCCGAAGCATTGCTAAAAATGGGTATTTAGGCACGGGTTTATTTTGTTAATAATAAATTTTATTCTAGCATATTTATAATATTTTTGCTCTTTTGTAAGTTTTGCAGAGAGACATTTTTATGCTAAGCTTGTTGTATAATTTTATGATTACTACCATTATTCCAACCTTAACCACCGAACATTTTATTAAGAAATTTCAAACTTCTAAGGAGGTTGAGGTTCTTATTCCTAGCCTAAATAAAGATAATAAAAGGTTTTTTCCAGATGGAGAAGTCTATGTGAAGATGCCAACGGCAAATTTACTTGCGGGTAGGGTAGTGGTCCTACATTCAGGTATTCCAGATCCAAATGCTGGTTTGTCTGAATTAGAAGCGATTCTCGGCTTATTAAAAGGGAATAAAAATATTTTTATAGAAGTTTTTTTTACTTATTTTCCTTATTGTATGCAGGATGAAGTTTTTTCTCAAGGGGAGGTAAATATGGCGGAAGAATTAACAAAGAAGCTTGTGGACTATTATCATGTGCAAAAGATTTATGTCATTGATCCACATTTTGCCGGTAAAAAATGGATTGATAAATACCCATTAGTTTTTGTTTCGGCAGTACAATTACTTATGGATCAAGCAAGTGTACGGTACCCAGAAATAATTTTTGTTGCTCCTGATCTTGGTTCACAAAGAAGAACAAAACTCATTGGCGTTTCTAAAAAAAGGATAAATTCATTTATTGTTGAAACCGTTCATGATGAGAATTTTGCAAAAAGTATAAAAGGAAAGGTGGTTGGTGTAGTGGATGATATTGTGGAGACTGGTGGAACAATGGATCATTTTTATGATAAATGTATGAGTTATGGTGCTGTGAAGGTAGTGGCATTAATTACTCACGGAGTATTATTATCCGGGATAGATAGAATTCAAAAAAAATATTCAGAACTTTTTCTCACAAACACCATAGATAGAGAATCTGCTAATATAGATATTACAGACCTAATTTTAGATGCTTTACAGACTACTATTAAAAAATAGTTCTAATTGTTTTTAGGAGGATAAACAAATCCAGGATAAAAGAGCGGTTTTTTAGGTAGTAGAGGTCATATTGGAATTTCTTTTGAGCCTCATCAATGGAGGTGCTTGGTGGATAGTTTAACTGTGCCCAGCCAATAATTCCAGGCTTTATAATATGGCGTATTTCATAATAGGGAATTTGGGTGTATGCTTCTACTAGTTTTGTCCGTTCTGGTCTGGGGCCAATAAAGGAAATATCCCCTTTAAGTACGTTGAACAATTGAGGTACTTCGTCAAAATGGGTGTATCTGAGGAGCTTACCCATAAATGTTATTCGTCCATCATTTTCTGTGGTCCATAATGGTCCTTCCTGACCTATCTTCATGGTACGGAATTTATAAAGGATAAAAGGTTTGTTATTTTTACCGGTTCTTTCTTGTTTATAAATGATTGGTCCGCGGGAAGTTATTTTTACCAAAAGTCCTAAAATAATAGTAACCGGTATGGTGATGGGTAAGCTGATGATGGTGAGTATTATTTCCATAAAACGTTTTGTGGATTCATAAATATTTTTATTTTCCGTAATTTCCCTAATAAACCATTCCTCCTCAATTTCTGATAGGGGAATACAACCAAAGAGTGATTCATAAAAATCAGTAAACATTATTATTTCCACTTGTTTTGGTAAAAGGCTGTATAGTATTTTAGCCATAGAGTTATTTTTTAAGGACTGACCATTAATTATTACCTGGGTTATGAAATTTTTCTTTATATATTCTGGTAGGGAATTAAAGTCATTATTAAATAAGTGAATAGAATAGCCCAACTGTGGGTGAGCACTAACATAGTCAGTAACGCTTTTTACTAGCGGTGAGGAGGCAAGGATAAGAACATTTGAACGATTTTCTTTTTGAATAAAAACTTTTCTTAATAAATAGCGCCAAGCTATGTCTAAAACACCAAAAGTAAAAGTAAACATCACCAGGTTAGCTTTTGGAGTTAGTTCAAAGAAACGGCTAAAAATATAAAAAATGGTAATAGTAATAAAGAAACTGATAAGTAAGGTATTAGTAATACGGCGAGTAATTTCTAGAATATTACTGAAGGCTTTATAAGTATATAAATTACAAATATAAAAAATAACTAGCCAGATAATTAGGACTATTAAAAAAGGGTATTGGTGAACCAAAAATTGAGTTTTGAAGCTGGCACTACCGTAACGGACATACAAAACAAAAATAATAGACAAGAGAAAGGCAATAATGTCCCCCAGGAAGGCAATGGCTAGTTTATGTCTTTTTATTAGTTCACTAATCATTTTATGATTTATATAGGAATTGGCCAAGCTTTGATAATATTCTTCTTATGATAAAAAGTCTAGGGGTCTGCAGGTTATTGATTTTCCAGGCCATTTTGTCCTCTTGCCAGCCTTTTATTCTTTGTTTTAGGCTATTACCAGAAGCCCCACTGTTATACATCCTAACAAAAGTTTCCGGTGTGTATTTAATATTTATTTTATGGATTTTTAGTAGTCTAAGAATAAATTCATAATCAGCCGCCAGTTTAAAATCCGTATTATATAGGCCATATTTATCATATACTGTTTTACGGACAAATAAAGCGGGGTGGGGTATCATCCAGCCGTTATTGAATTTTTTATCCGTATATTCACCGGTTTGCCAATATCTGGTTATTTTATTCACATCCCCACCAAAATATTTTATATCACCATAAACAGCATCAATTTTTGGGTCAGTAAAAGCTTCCGATACTATTTTTAGTACCGTACTATTATCAAAAATATCATCAGAGTTTAATATACCAATAGTTTCTCCGGTGGCTAATTTAACCCCTTTATTCATGGCGTCATATATTCCTTTATCTGACTCTGATATGAATTTGATATTAAGCCTGTTTTGATAGCCCGAAACTATTTCTTTGGTGTTGTCTGTGGAGCCACCATCAATAATAATATATTCCAAATCTGGGTAATTTTGGGCTAGCACGCTTTCAATAGTGCGTGCCAAAGTTTTTCCAGAATTATAGGTTGGTGTAATTATAGATATTTTCATATAGTTATTTTATCATGGATTGGAAATAGATATATATTTTTTTTATTAAAGCAAAAATTCCAAGTTTTTTTAGAATAATTTTTGTTTTATAGTATTTTAGATAAATGTCGTTTATGTGCTTGTCATTTTCTTCTTTATACTCTAAAGAAATTGGGTGTTTGAGAGGGAAAGTCATCTTGTCTAAATTAATATTTGCTACTCGATTGTCATGCAAAACAGTGTTGGTGACATTTTTCCCAAAGCCAATATTTGATACCAAGTTAACCTTAGGGCATATACATAAGCTTTGACTTGTGAATATAGAAAATGTTAATTGGTAATCCCAGGTATTAACCTTATTATCATAAACTTCATTTAGAATACCCAGCCAATAATTTTGAACTTTTTTATTTGACCAAATATCCTTTATCAGACCATTTTTTTTAAAGTCTGGATATTTTGACATCGTTATATCATATTTATTCCAGGTTCTTTTCCATGTTGCCCAACCCCAAATATGAGGTATTTTTGAAAAATAGTAACTAGCTTCTTTTGTGTCATAAGGGCTAAAGTTATTTCCACCAATCATTGCAACGTTTTCCTCGTTTTTGTATTTTTCTAATAGTTCATCACAAAACTGGAAAAAAGATATTTCTGGTAAACAATCATCTTCTAATATTATTCCTTGTTTTTCATTTTCAAAAAACCAAGTAATGGCACTACTTACAGCAAATTTGCACCCTAGATTTTTGTTTTGAAATAACGTTTTTACTTCACACGGCCAATTAATATTTGAAAGAACATAATCTCTGACTATTTGAACCTTATTACCCTCATCTACAGTGCCAGATCTTGGCCCATCTGAGGCAATATAAAGCCTTTTGGGTTTAGCTTGTTGAATAACCTCAAAAACCTGTTTAGTGGTATCTAAACGATTAAAAACTATAAATAAGATGGGGTTTTCTGTTGTCTCTAACATTTTTATTTTTTTGATAATATGGTGTGCAAGAAATTTATTAATATATTATCGTCTTTAAAATCTCTAAAGACAAGTTCTTTGGTGGAATCATTATGGACAATTCCAAAGTGTCTTTTGGGGAAAATAATTGGTGTGTTGTTTAGGAAAGCCGCCATGGCTGAGAAAGTGCTGTCAGAGCCAATAATTAGGTCACATTTTGAGAGTATTATCATGTCAGAAAGGGCGTTTCCGGTGAAAACTTTTTTTGCTGAGGTATTATTTAAAATTTTATTTAGCTCTCCATCTGTTGCGTCTGAAAATATATTAAAATTATATCTATCGCTATACGTTTTTTCGATTATATTGATTATTTTCAAATAATAATCCAAATTTGTTTCTGAGGCCGTACCTTTATAGTCACCCAGTCTGATGTGAATACCTATGGTATTTTTGATATTTGGTATTTTTGTATTAATAATATTATTAAAATAGTTTATCACCGTATCTCTATTTTCTCTTAAATCTTGGAAGTAGTTTCCTAGATCATTAATTTTAATTACATTTTTATTATTTATAATAGAAAGAAGTATATAGTATATTTTTTTAATTCCGGTAATTCCATGTTTTTTAAATAATCCAAAGTAGTGTCTTTTGTCTGGCTCATTTCTAAAATACGGTCCAAGGCTTATTTTACTCCAGGTTGGGGAAATATAATTATAATTATTTTTTTTAGCTAAAATATAGGCTCTTGCCGTTATTATCATACAATTAGCAAGGCCTGGACCACCAAGTCTCACAAAGCCTAAATCTATAAATGGGGTTAATTTTGGATAGACACTTTTTTTCATATAATTATATTTTTTGCAGTTCAAAAATACCACAACCAAAATGACAACCAAAACTGTTGGATATATTGTTGTCATTTAAATTTGTATTTTCATGCAGGTCACCTTTGTCATCAACATAGGAAAAGGTAATTAATTTATAGTCAGTTTTAAATATATCTAAAAGATATTTAATAGAGAAAACTCGGTGAGCATTAAATTCAATTCTTTGAGTACCAATAGGTACAGAAAAATAAAAAGTACCATTTGGTCTTAACATTTTCTTGATATTATTTAAACCTTTTATGTGACCGTCAATATCTATTAGATCACCGTATCGTCCTAAACCAAAATGTTCTATAGCATGTAATGATGAAATAGAATCAGCATAATTAATAAATTCCTTAGGAATTTCTTCCATAAAGTCTACTCTTTTAAATGTTACATTACTAACCGAACCTTCTTGTTTCCTTATATCAATGATTTCAATTTTACGAAAAGTAGCTACATGGGAAACAAGGCCATCTGTTCTAGACTCAATATCAACATGTTTTTCTGGGTTATTTTTGTATATTTTTTGTGCTATTAGTAGATCTTGGTGAAAGTAATGTCCTGACATTGAGCCCGCCTTATCAAACCTTTCATTTAAAATAGGGTAGTGTTTAATTGGCCCAAAACCATTTTTTTGATTTTGTTTCTTAATTTTTTTTAAATCTGAGAAGTAAAAAATTAACCCCTTAAGATTATCTTTCATTAAGGTAAAGTTAATACCAAACCATTTAAATATTTTATTTACCTCATCAATCATATATACTTAAAGATTCTGTTTAAAATACGAATAAATAAATTTGGTATTGGTAATTTATTGTTCTTTAGTTCTTTTAAGTATTGTTCATTATTTAAATCGCCTAAAGAATCACCTCGTTTCATAAAAATAGATGATTGCTTTGGTACGTATTTAAATTTTACTTCTTTCTTCTTGGCCATTCTTACAAAGAGGTCAAAATCACCAATAATTTTAAATTTGTCATAACGGAATCCGCCAATATCATTGTATAATTTTTTTGAAAAAATGATACTTGGTTGGATGGCCAATGTGCACCCATGAGTTATAAAAAACTTACCAAATCTTCGACCCTTTCCAAATTCAACACGCTTGTCTTTCGTAAAATAGTATTTTCCATCAGAATAAATGACGCCATAATTATTGTTAGTTGTTAGTTGATACATTGCCTCATAACCTTCTGGGATTATTCGGTCATCAGAGTTTACCCAGGAAATGTAATTACCACTTGATTCTTTTATACCCTGGTCTATTGCTCCGTACATACCCGTTCTTTCGTTTTGGTGAAGTAGTTTAATGTGGGGGTATTTAGAAATAATACTAAGTGACTCATCACTTGATCCTCCGTCTACTATTATATGTTCAAACGGTATTGTTAATTTACTGATAGATATTATATTATCTTCCAGATATTTGGCGTCATTAAAATTTGGGGTAATAATTGATAGCATAATTTTAATTTATATCATAAATTGTTTTACAGCCTCTTTTACTTGATTAACTGATATTAAGGAAATATCTTCATTTGAGCCATTTTTAAATTTTTCTATAAGTTCGTTTTCAGTTAATTCTTTAAATGTGTTGGGAAATAAAAATATCATTTTATAACAAATTTCAGGTGGATAGGGAATAAAACGCATATAATGATTGTATCTAGATAAAACTATTACTGGAATGTTTAAGGCCGCCGCTATATGGGCTCCGCTTGTATCATTTGAGATAACAAATTTGGCTTTTGAGATAATATAAATTAATTCCGTCAGGCTGGTTTTACCAGTTAAATCAATTATGTGGCTATCAGTACCCGTAATTACTTTTGCAGCTGTGTTATCAGATTTAGAGCCGCAAATAATTACGTTTAAATTATTTTTTTCAATTAAGTAACTTCCGACCTCTTTAAAATTTTGAGACGGCCACTTTTTTGATTCTACCAGACTTCCTGGAAATAAAATAACAAAATTGTCCGGTATATTAATTGGCTGATTCCACCCAGTATCCTCAATGATAATTTCTGGTTTTTTAATAGTTAAATTAGTGCCTAATATCTGACTAAAAAAACTTCTATTTTTGTAAAATTCAAAATTAATAGAAGGGTTAATATTAATGAGTTTGGTGTACCATTTGTCAGTAATATTTTTTTCTTTTTCGGATATATTATTATGATCACCGGCAAAACCAATTCTTGTTTCCGACCCAGATATTTTAACTAACAAATCCCCAATGAATTCCCTAGAAAAAGTAGCCTGAATTGCTATTTTATACTTGTTACTGACGAGTTTGATTAATTTTAAAATACTTAAAGGGTTTTTAAAGATATTTCTTTTGTTAATCCAAATAAAATTATCAACAAAATTTTTATCAAGAGTTTCTGCAATACTTTTATTAACCACGTTGCCTAAAAGGGTAATATGGTAATCCTTATATTTGGAGCTCTCCTTTATAATTTTTAAAAAATTACGAAATAAAATATAGTCACCAATTGCATCAATTTTTATTATTAACAAAGTCTTTTCTTTTGCAGCCTCATTATTTTTTGGATTAAATTTTATTAATAAATATAGAAACATAGAAATACAGCTTTTCAATATTTTTTTTATTTTTCCATTAATTATAATATTTTTTTTAGTTCTTAAATATATTTCACCTAAGATAGTTTTAATATTTAAATCTATATATTTGATATCCTTCCAGGGCGTTTTTTTGAGGTAATAGAAATACGCCTCATTTAGGGGGTTCTTGCTAAAATAATTCCAAGGTTTATCACCCGCATAATGAATAACCAGGTTATCTTTTAGTACATTATTGTAATTAGAATTATATTTATATAACAAAGAAGTTGTATAATTATACTTAAGCGGTATTGTTAAATAATTATTCCACATTAGTGCGTTAAGGGCGTCCTGGTCATATAATTTAAGTCTTTCGGGATGTTTTTTTATATAATTTATTAATTTTTCGCAAATATTATTTTCTCTCCATTTTTTGAGATTTATTAGCATAACCCCAGAGTTGAAGTACTTTGCGTGGGGAGGCATATCTAATTCATCTAATCTTATGTTACCTGATCCGTAATCTTCTACAGCCGCAAAAAAATAATTATTTATATTGGTTTTGTATAATTCAAGAATATCTCCGGTAATAATAATGTCGCAATCAAGATATAATATTTTTTCTAGGCATGGTAATAATTTTGGTATAATAGTCCTAAAATAGGCAGCACTGGTCATGCGGTTATTAACATAGAAATCTTTAAAAAAAGAGGTATCAACGTTTATATATGTTATTTTAAAATTGTATCTTACTTCAAGTCCTGCCAGTTTGTCTTTATCGTTATCTTTTATCCCACCGTCTAATATGTAAATATCTATTTTATTTAAACATTTTTTGTTTTCAAAAATTGAGCAAAGAGTAACTGCCATAAATTGAGCATATTTATTATCAGAAGAAAATACTATATTTATTGTTTCCATTTTATTTTTTAAATATATTTAGTGATTTTATCATCAACCATACTTGATATTTTGATTTCTTAAAAAAGATAATTGTAAAGGTTGCTACTGAATAAGCAACTAGTGTTGCCCAAGCGGATCCATTTATCCCATATTTAGGTATTAGGATAAGATTTAAAATAATATTAGTGATCGCTCCAAAAATGGTAACCGCAAAAAATATTCTGGTATAATTTTTAGCAATTAGATATTGTGTCATTGCAAAACCTAAGGAAACACCAACGCCAGCCCAGACATAAATTTGTAGGGTTGTAACTGCTCCCATATATGCCATTCCAAATAGTATTTTTATTATTAAGTGAGAAAATATGGTAATAAAGGTGGCAATACTGATTGAAAGCCAAAACATTATAAAATATAATTTTTTCATCCTATTTTCAAATAGTTCTTTACTTGTATTCATCGCTTGTATTATAGACGGGAATAATGATGTACAAATTATTGCTGGAATAAAATACCAAACCTCT
>Ga0247841_10004407_pt1 | contig 24204 bp, 8 predicted proteins | sample LaCruzMarch2015__2_FD_192410 | JGI IMG/M metagenome (GOLD analysis project Ga0247841, IMG submission 192410) | Freshwater microbial communities from meromictic Lake La Cruz, Castile-La Mancha, Spain - LaCruzMarch2015_18m | ecosystem: Environmental > Aquatic > Freshwater > Lake | place: Spain... | reverse complement strand
AATCCGGTCGGCGTGGTTATGTTGCCAGTCAGGGTACCGCCGCCTGTATTGGTTATTGTAAATGTCTGAGCGCTGGTGCTGCCCGTGTTGACGTTACCATAAGCCAAAGACGTGGGTGATAATGAAAACGTGGGCAAGGGACCGAGGCTCATCTGGATATTGGGTCTAAATGCATTCAGTGCTCCATTTCCTGTTGGAGCAGCATTATCAGCATTCCAATACTGATGCCTGCCTGATGTGCTGGTGGTGTAACGAAATTGCGGATAAGTAGAATTACCACCTCCGCCGTAGTTGGTTTCTACCATCACAAGCAGGTTATTGCCTGTATAGGTAAAAGGCGTTGTGAGAGTAATGGTTTTCCAGCCGGTTGTAGAAAAACTTTGCGAGGTGGCAGGATAAACTGCGGTTGCTCCGCTGATCATGGTTGCCCAGGGGGTGGCTGTCATGGTTGTTGCTGTGGTAGTATTTAAGTAAATCGTCACAGGTGCAGAGGTAGTCTGCCCGGTACCTACATACCAGTTGAAAGACTGGATTATCCCAGTTGTGCCAATTTCAGAGCTCAGAAATAAGGAAGCGCTGCGCTCGTAACCATACCACATTCCAAATGGCTGCCTTTGAGTGGTTGTTCCGGTGCCAATTGTAACCAGGGTTGAATTACTGGGTGTGAGTGAAACTGTATTGGAAGCGTCAGATTCTCCTGCCGGACTTGTATAGGTTGCAGTTACATAATAGGAATAAGTTGTTCCGTTCAGAGCAGTATTATCTGTGTATGTCAATAATGTTGCCACACCCAGATAAGCATTGTTGCGATAAATCTTATATCCCGAAGGTGTTCCTAATGATGGGGCAGTCCAGTTCAAAGTGGCAGTATTATTGCCGGCTAATCCTGTAAGATTTCGAGGAGGATAAACGAAGGAAAGATTATAGGGCGGGAAAGCAATATGGTCAACAAACCCACAATCACTGCCGTTACTGACGGTTGTGTCTTTGGAATAAGTCCATTTGAATTCATGGATACCTGTGGTCACAGGATATGACTGCAACGCCCAGGCTACTTCTCCAGACCACGAGCCTGTTAATACATTGTCAATATAGAAATACAGATAGTCATAAGTTGATTCCGATGAGGTTTTTTGATAGAAAGTGATATTTCCTGCAGATGTAATATTCAGCGTCACTGCCATAGAGCTGGTTTGACTGTGAGTAATGGCTCCGGATTTGGCAGCATAGGTGCCTGAATACTTCTCACTTGATTGCACTGTCCACGGGAGATTCCCGCTTTGTACCCAAGCATAAGCATTGAAATTTCCTGTTTCAAATCCTTCATTGGCAGGAGCCAGGAGATTCACAGTGACCTGGTTGGTAGCTACATTGTTTTCATTATCTACAACCTTGGCAACAATAGTGTGACTGCCGGCAGAATTTCCAGTTGAATTCCATGCCCAGGAATAGGGAGAAGAACTGTCTGTATTGGTCGGCGTGACTGCACCGTCCAGATAAAAGTCCACCCTGTTTACGCTGCCGGGGGAAGCATCTGTAGCTGTCACATTTACCGTTATGACGTCACCAAGGTTATAGCCGGTCCCATTAAGTGGAGCCGTTATATTGCAGCTGGGCATGCCGGGGATGATTGAGTTTAGTGCAGCAAAAGCATTGATACGCCCTGTTCCTAATTTGCCAATATAAGACGCATTCACTCCATAATGATTATCTGTTGTTCCGGAGATTGCATTTGCCAATTGCGTATTAGTAAGGATTGTGCCATTTCGGAAGGCATAAGAAACAACTAAACCTGCTACTCCGGAAACATGCGGACAAGCCATTGAAGTACCCTGATAGTAGCCATAAGTACTTCCTGATAATGTGCTCAAAACTCCACGAGCAGATACTACATCAGTTTCTCCACCGGGAGCAGAGACATCCACCCAAGTGTCATAATTTGAATACCAGGCTTTCATGTCCTGATTATTAGTACCAGCAACTGCAAACGCTCCGCTATAACATCCCGGATACCATTGTCCGGAAGAGCCATCATTTCCTGCGGCAAAGATGGTTATTCCACCATTTAAAACAGCTCCGCCTCCATTAGTGTTAAAGTAGTCAATGGCATCCAACTCAGACTGATTATACGCACCAACGCTTGTATAGCCCCAACTGTTTTGAGCTATGGCAGCACCATTATCAGCAGCATAAATAAAAGCCGTATCAAAACCACCGCTGGATGTACTGGTAAAAACCTGGCATGACATCAAACTCACTCCGGGTGTTGTGCCAGAACCACCGGCAACCCCGGCTACACCGACAGCATTGTTGGTCACGCCTGCAACCGTACCAGCCACATGGGTACCATGAGCATCGGCTGTAATAGTAGTGTTGTCATCAACAAAGTTATAACCAACACCCGACCAGATATTTGCTGCTAAATCAGGATGGTTGATTTGAATGCCACCATCAATAACAGCTACAATTACTGTGGAAAGTCCTTTTTCAATGTTCCAGGCTGAAAACAAATCAATATCTGCTCCGGCAGTACCGCTATTTTGCCCGGTGTTATTGTAATGCCACTGGCTTGTGAGCTGTGGGTCATTTGGAGTCCAACGCGGCATATCGGGCTGCACATAAGGAATAAAGCCATCCTTGCTTCCATATAGAACTTTTTTGTATTCAGGTTCTGCCCAGGTGACGACTCCTTTTAAATCACGGTATGCCATGATAATATCACGAATGTTTTTACTGCTGTCAAACTTGAGCTCAAACCACAGGTTAAAACCCCATTCTTTATGACGCCATGTGAATTCATTTTTTAGAGCAGGACTATAGAATAACTTAGTGATTTCTTTAACTCCATAATGCTGATTCAGTTCATCCAATTGACTTATACCAAAGTCTTGAATTACTCCATTAACGTGTTCCTTGCTATCAAGGAAATCGGAAAATTCGGGACTGAGTTTTATGCGCAGCTTTCCATGTTCCATAGCGCTATCCGGGATTTGATAAATATCAATGTATGGTCTTTCACCAAATTTTACCATATTGGCAAGGACAATCATGGGCATTGCCATAATCAAGAGTATTAATAAGAACCGTTGCATTTCATCTCCTTCGCAAGTGACTCTATTATTTAGTTTTATTTATTACATTAACTTTTTTGTACAAATACAAATCAGCCTTCTCATCAAACGATAGAACGTTTTAATCTGAAATAGTAATGCATAAACTGCATGTTGCAACAAGTTTATTCTGTGAACATTGATTTTACTCTGAATAAGCTTATTAAACAAGTGCGCAAGTAGTTTTTTTAAACTTACTACGTTTCCCCAAAAAATATTATGGGTCAAATCGTCAAGAGAAAGTCCTGATTCAGTTCCAGTAACACCGGGTTCTGTCATTTTTTTATATAGCAGATTAGATAGTCAACAAATAACTTGACAACCAATTGCTAATTAAAATACTTCGTAAGTATAGAGGTGCTTATGAGAAAGTTGATTTTATTAATTTTTGTCTTTATCGCCTTAGTATTTGTTCCTGTGTTTGCCGATGAGTTTATCATTGGAACCGGCACAATTTCCCTTAACTGGCTGCCTTTTTATGGAGCCTATGATTATAGTTGGGGAAAGATGCTGTATACAAAAACAGAAATCAACACTGCCGGCTTGAATTCTGCAGCTGATATTCTTGCACTTTCTTTTTATGTTGATGCGGAAAATTCGCCGGATAATTATCTTGTATCAGACCAGATGATTTATATGAGGCACACCAATGCTGTTTCAGAGGATGATACCTATCCCGGCACAACCGGATTCACGCTGGTTTATAATCGAAGTTTAAACTTTTATGGAGGCGGATGGAAATTTATCAGTCTGGATACTCCGTTTAACTGGGATAATGTAAACAATCTGGAAATTTTGTGGGAAAATCGGGACGGAACAGGTGACTGGGGCTATCCTTCCTTTATAGTAACAAGTACATCTCCAACCTATGAAGCTGGATACACATATCAAGATACCACTTTCCCGGCAAATTCAGGTTATCTTACTTATAGCAGACCCAACCTGAGATTAACTACAGAAGCGACAACAACTCCGAACATAGCTATTAGTCCTTATCCCGCTGATAATTCTGTATGGACACCTCTGAGCCTGTCTCTCATGTGGCAAAACGGAGGAGGAATGGCTACAGGTTGTCAAGTGTATTTTGGCACTGACAATCCCCCTCCATTCGTCGCTGACGTGGAAAATTTATCAGTCTGGAATCCCCCGGGCTTTTTAAATCCAAATCAAATCTACTACTGGCAAATAGTCCCTTATAACTCATTTGGAGATGCCACCGGCTGCCCTGTCTGGAGTTTTACAACTGCTCCGGCTAATAACGTACAGATTGGTACAGGAATATATGAGCAGTGGCAACCCTTTGGCATCAGCTCCGGCTATGAGCGCTCTACTGCACTATATACTTCACAACAATTGGATAATCATAATGGGATTATAGACCAAATCGCCTGGTGTAGCACAACTAATTTCGATGATATTGTTCCTTACAAGATTTACATGAGAAGAACTAATGATACTGAGATAACTTTCCTTACATGGAACGATTTCATCACCGGGGCAGTATTAGTAAAACAAGGAACATATCAATTTAGTAGTATAGGTTGGCATACTTTTGTCCTGGATACAGGCTTTCACTTTGTAGATGGCAATATTATTGTAGGTGTGGAAACCAATTATGGCGGTTCAGGCACAAGTCCTTATTCCTATTTTTACCATAGCCGGGGAAATGCAAAAACGCATCAATTTTGGGAACAGGATGATACACCACCCCTTGACAGTGGAGAACTGAATCAAAACCTGCCCAATATCAGACTTCATATTGCACCGCCCCCAATAGGCGCACCCCAACCTCCGATTTTAATCTACCCGCAAGATGATGCGATTGAACTTCCTAAAACAGGATTCAATCTTATCTGGTCGCCCAATTTAACAGGGGGAATACCCGACCATTATGACCTTTTAATTGCCAATCTCGAAAGCGCTAATACCCATCAATCTTTGTTTGAAAACCTCACCGGCACCAGTTTCAACCCGGTTACACAAGGAGGCTTCAGTTTTAACTATAATGAACACTATGATTGGACTATCAGAGCAGTAAACGCATTTGGAGATGCCATAACCACACCCTGGCATAGTTTTGTTATTGAGTCAGACCCAACTATCAACGTTCCCAGCCTGCAGAGCTTTGTTGAAAACTCAATCCCGCCTGGCTGGACTCAAACTTTTAGCGGAGACCTTGTTTCCAACCGCTGGCTAATAAACCAAACCAATAATGCCGGAGGAGTCGCCAATGAAATGCAGGCAGATTGGTGCGACGGAATCGGAATTTCACGTCTGATTTCACCTCCAATAGATACAAGAGGGTTAAGCGCTTTCAATGCTACCTTCAAACATTACTTTCAGGATTATGCAATTGGACTCACAGGTCGCCTGCAATACAGCCATGACCTGGTTAACTGGTACAATACCGGCTGGAGTTTTGACAGCGGAAGCGGTGACCAATCCGGCACACAAACAGCATTAGTGTATTTTGGTATTGCTGCCCCGGTCACGTATCTGAGCTGGACTTTAGACGGAGACCATTGGCAGTTTTACAATTGGTGGCTGGATGATGTTTCACTTTCCGTGGCTGCGGCTCATGATGTCGGTATGCTCAGCATTGACTTTCCGGAGGCTGCACCACCTCAGCAATTCACACCCCGGGTAACCGTAATAAATAGGGGAAACAACCCTGAGACATTTAACGTAACTCTTAAACTGGGTTTAGGTTATACTGAAACACAACATGTGGTTAATCTCGATCCCGGAATCACTTTACAAGTTGAATTTGCCCCCTTTACTCCTATAGTCAATAATAGCTATGGAGTCCTGGTATATACAAATCTTACTTTGGACGAAAACCCTCTGAATGATTCACTGCAGACGGGTCTGGTTTGCGTGCATCTGGATACAGTTGCTTATGCAAATGCAGTTTACGACCAGACTGGTTCTCTTATTGGTCCGTGCACTTTCAATTTGCAATCACCCGGAAATATAACTATTTTACCTGAGTCACCTACAGGCATAACTTTTATTACAGCTGCAGATTGGATGAACGGCTCCTGGTACGGCGTTGAATTTTACAGCGGTTCTTCTGCAACTGACAGGCTTTGGCAAATTGATTGCGTTACAGGTGCAATGACTTTAATCGGACATACTGGAGCAACTTTGTATGGTCTGGCTTATGATTCGAACTCCGATCTGCTTTATGGTGCAAGCTCAACCCATCTTTATTCGATAGATTTAACTTCGGGATTGGCAACCCTCATCGGTCCTTTTGGTTGTTCAGATATGAATGGAATTGCCCACGACCATGCCAATGATATTTTATACGGTATAAATACCGGAACTGACGCTCTGTATAGTATTAATCAGCAAACCGGTTTCGCTACTCTGATTGGCTTCCTTGGTATCGATTTATCTTTTTTACAGGACTGTGCCTTTGACCAGGAAAATGGCTATCTCTTTCTGTCCGGATACACTTCTTCCGGAGCTTTGTATTGGATAAACACACTTAACGGCTCTGCCTGGAAAGTAGGTAATTTTCAGAATGGCTGTGAGCTCACGGGTTTTGCCATCCCCTATAGTGATTTAATACCGCCCGAAGTAACGATTTCTTCCACAGGGACACTATTCTGGGAATCAGTGTCAGGAGCTGCCCGGTACAAAATTTATGGCAATAGTGAACCTATAGGCACATTTACACTTTTGGATAGTACTTCAAATTTAGCCTGGACTGACCCGGACTTCCCGCAGCCAAAACAATTTTACATGGTAAGGTCGGTCTCCGTATCACCCCGATTCAGGAATATCATAACTGATGGAATTATTCCGGCTGCTAAACCTGTACTTTCCGATAAGCACATTGACAACTTTAGACGGAAAGCATCCCGAAGGAAATGAACTGATAGCATAATATATTACAAATCTGCATTAGCTGAAGGGTTGTGAAAGACTCCCCTCCATTTTATGTCTTTCAAATTGCAAACGCTATATGTTCAATGGATAAAGCCGAAAAAGGGCTATGTCTTGCGTTAATACCTTGAATGAGAAGCGAATATGTAAAGTGAGATGTAACATACTCTCTTCATTTGTTCCATTGTTCCGCTTTTTTCTCAATTTCCTACTCCTATATATATACTTCTTCTCACTTCAGAGTATAGAATCAGCAAAAAAGCGGAACAACGGAACTCTTTCACTATGCGATAATTGCTTGACAAAAACCTTTACCAGATTATTATGAACGACAATATGATTATACTAACAGGAGAAGACTTATTATGAACAAAAAGTATCTGTTAACAGCTTTACTGGTGGCGATAACTGTCATGTTATGCAGTCTGCCGGTAACGGAATTACAAGTAAGAAAAGTCGCTCAAAATCTGAGTCTGGAAAGAAATGGGCAAACCGGCAGAATCAAATCTGTGAGTTTGCTCAATCAAGACACTCAAGCCAAAATATACATTGTCAATCTTTTACCGCAAGGCTTTGTCCTGATTGCCGGAGATGATGCCTCCCAGCCTATCTTAGGTTATGATTTTACAGGCAACTGGTCGGGATTGAACATACCTGTTCAGCTACAAGATTTTATCAATTCATGGCAAGCACAATTAAAAGATATTGTTGACCGTCAATTGGTGGCTGATAATGCTATCCGGGCAGAATGGCAAAGACTTGATGTGGAAACATCACGTTTCACTCCTCTTAGAAACGACCGGGCTGTAGCTCCTCTGATCGCCTCTACCTGGGGACAGGGAACTTATTACAATGCATTATGTCCTGATAACGTGCCGGTTGGATGTGTGGCTACAGCAATGGCTCAGATTATGAGGTATTGGTCTTTTCCGACAGTAGGACTGGGGTCAAACACCTATACGGATGCTGCTCCTGCTGGGTATCACGCATCTTATGGAGTCCAGACTGCTAATTTCGGTGCCACAACCTATAACTGGTCAGGCATGCCGCTTTCAGTCGGTAGTGCAAACACTTCAGTGGCAACTCTTTGCTATCATGCCGGGGTTGCAGTTAATATGGATTATGACCCCACCGGTTCAGGTGCTTATAGCACTGATGTTCCGACCGCTTTGATTGACCATTTCCGCTATAAAAGCACCACTCAACATCATTACAAATCTGCTTATGGAACAGATGCTTGGGACACTCTGATGCGGGGCGAGCTCGATAACGCCCGTCCCATCTACTATTCCGGTTCAGGTCCCGATGGCGGTCATGCCTTTATTCTGGACGGATACCAATCAACCAACTATTTTCATCTGAACTGGGGTTGGGACGGTGGTAGCAACGGATACTATTATCTTTCTAACCTAAATCCCAGTGGCTACACTTTTAACACCGGTCAGGCTGCAGTTATTGGAATCCAACCTGGCGAAACGATAACCACTCTATCTGAAGGTTTTGAAGGAACAACTTACCCTCCTGCAGGTTGGACTGTTACTGCCAGCACTTTTTTAAGAAGTGCAACTGCCTATATTACAGGAGCTTATTCTGCGCGATATAGTGTTACTGGCACTGGTACAGCAACCAGCGGAAAGCAACTCCGCACTTTAAAACTTACTGTAAATGCAACTTCAGCTCCAGTTACGTTCAAAGCTAAATGCGGTGCAACTGTTCGAGGTGAGCAAATCAAAATCGGTTATAATACTACAGGTTCAGGAACGTACACATATTTATCTACGGTAACGCTTTCTGCTACAGCTCAAACATTTACCCAAGCAGTTACATCATTAACTCCCGGAGACTATTATTTTGTGTTTGAGACTTATGCAACAACTGCAAGTAATGCAAAGCTTTGGATAATTGACGATGTGACCGGACCTACAATTTGGGTTGACCCCACTCCGATAGCTGCCATTAATATTTCAACCTGGGCAGCCGGTTCAATTGCACCGGGCACAGCTACTCAGTCAGGAACAACATTCCAGCTCTCCAATGTCGGTCATGGCACTCTTACAATCACCAGTGTAACAAATCTGTCAGCAACTGAATACAGCTCAACCATTAACCCAAGTGTTACTTTGATTAATGGTCAGGTACACGAATTCGGTTTCACCTATGAACCTATAAACTACGGGACAGATAATCAGGCTTTCCAGATTGTCACCAATGGTGGTACAATAAATATATCTCTATCTGGTGCAGCAGTAAATTTCCAATATCCTGAAGGCTTTGAAAGTTATCCGGATTTTAGTCTGTCCTGTTCGCCATGGTCTCAGTATGATGGAGATGGAGGAGCTACCTACTCTATAACCGGTACGACATTTACTAATCAAGGTTATAGTGGCTCGTTTATTATCTTTAACCCAAGCTCGGCATCGCCGGCATTGACGACAGGCTATGAAACTCATGGAGGTTCAAAGTACGCAGCATGTATGGCAGCTGTTACAGCTTCAGCTCCTAATAATGATTGGCTAATTTCTCCACCTATGACATTATCTACAAGCGGTTCACTCTCATTTTGGGCAAAGTCTGTTACAGCAACTTATGGTTTGGAGCGGTTTAAAGTTTTATACTCAACCACAACTAATGCTGTTTCAGCGTTTACAAATTATTTAGCCGGGTCAGCTTTAGCGACAGGCTATATCGAAGCACCGATAACCTGGACAAACTATACTTACACATTACCTCAAACAGCTAAGTATTTTGCCATACAATGTGTTTCGAGTGATGCATTTATGTTCATGGTTGATGATATCACTGCACCTAATTCTGCTGCTCCTATATTGGAGTTTGGCAATCTTAACGGTTATGTGTATCGTTCCGGGACAACTACTCCAATCTCGAATGCTCTGATAACTGCCGGTTCAAAATCTGCTTATACAAACTCTGCGGGTTTATATCAGATAAACAATCTGACTGTCGGCACATATTCTGTAAGCTGCAACGCCAGTGGACAATTTTATTTCACTGCTACACAAAACGCTAATATTACACTTGGAAATACAACTGCCCTAGACTTTAATCTGACCTGGGCTGAACTAACAGTAAATCCGATGACTCTTACTGCATCGCTTTATACTTCTGAAACTCTCAATCAGAATCTGGCAATCAGCAATCCCGGCGGTACTGCCAATCTCCAATATGCCATGTGGTTGTCTTCAGCAGCCCGTTCTGATCGCCATCAAATGCCAAAAACGAAATCGGCTGCCTCAATCCCGGAATCAAACAAGATTGCGCAGGTAAATATTCAAAACATTGACCGCGCCACAGGTTGGATGGGTTATACAAATTGGGATGATGCAGATACATATCTGACTGCTGCAACAACCAATAGAGAAAAAGCCACCAAGTTCTATCTTAATGATTTCGGTATGTGGAGCAATGGTGTGACCATTTCCAAGTTACGCGCTTTATTCTATAATCCAACTGCTACTCCCTGGGGAACTGCAACAAACTTCTATTTCAAAATCTATGGAGCAAGTGGCACAGGGACAGCGCTCTATACATCTCCAACCTATACAGCAGTTAGTTTAACTACTATGGAATGCGTGTTAGCCACACCTTTACTGGTAACCACGGACTTTTGGGTTTCGGTTTATTGCGTTACTAGTGGAGGAATGCCGCATTTGGTCGGTTCAAGCCTTAGCTCAGGCAATAGCTATTATGGCACTTCGTCAGCAGCATGGACGGCAGTAACTGATTTTGATTGGTGTTTGGATGCATATGTAACAGGCGGTCAATGGATAACAGCCAGTCAATACAGTGGAACCGTCGCTCCGGTAGCTACTCAAAATGTTTCAATGCTATTTGATTGCAACGGTCTGACTGCCGGGACAAAAACCGCCTATCTGAACATAGCAAACAATGCCAATTACAATTCTCCTTCAACTCGCGGCGACTTGATGGTAATACCTGTTTCCTTAACTGTGACAGCACCAACTGTGCCTTTTCTGACTTTGAATACGAATACATGGAATACCTTTACAACCGTTGGGACTCCAACCACTACTGGTAACGTTTATACAATTTCCAACGTAGGGACAGGAACAGTTTCGATTACTTCTATGAGCGGATTAACGGGTACTCCATTTACCACGAATTTTAATTCTGCAATTACTTTAACCTTAGGACAAACTCACAGCTTCGGTTTTACCTATACTCCGACTGCTCCGGGTGTGCATACAGCCACATTTACCATAGTCACAAACGGCGGAACCAAAACGATTACTTTGACCGCCAATGCAGTTGGTACTGATTATCTGACTGAGGATTTTGAAAATGAAACTTTCCCTCCGACGGATTGGGTTTCTTATGATGTTGATGGAGACGGTTATAACTGGGGAGGCTATTATTCAAGCTCTACTCCTGGCTTTGCTCATTCTGACAGTTTGGTTGCCGGTTCCTTATCTTATACCCCAGGTCGTGATGAAGTTTTGGGTAACATCAAACCTCGCAGTAATGTTTCAGGAAATGGAAGCCGGCTTGCCCTAACACCTGACAACTGGTTAGTCACACCACATCTGTCGGTGGGTGCTACGGGTGTTCTGACATACTGGATTGGAGCTTTTGACCCTGGTAGTCCTGCTGAGCATTATTCAGTTATGGTTTCCACCACCAATAATCTGGTAGCTTCATTTACCACGGAATTGTTTTCCGAAACGTTAGTTGACGGTGATTGGCATCAGAGAGGTGTTGATTTATCTGCTTATGCCAATCAGAATATCTATCTGGCTTTCCAGCATCATGGTTGCACAGACCAGTACCTCATAAGGCTGGATGATGTCAAGATGCCTCCTTTGAAGTTTGGCTCACTAAAAGGTAACGTTTATTCTTCCGGTTCTGCCCTTCCAATTCAAAGCGCAACTGTCACTATTAATGGTTTATCTGCATCAACTGATGTAAATGGGTACTATGAAATACCAGGTATTTTGATTGGTACATATAGTGCTTTATGCCAGACACCTGCCGGAACGTATTACTTAGACCAAACAGTCTCCGGTGTAGTTATCAATGCCAATGTAGCCATAACTCAGAACTTTAGTTTGACCTGGTCGGAGTTAAACGTAACCCCCACATCGTTTAGTGTTACAGTTAATCCCAATGAAACAGCAGACCGCAGTATAACTATTTCCAATCCCGCCGGTACTGCAAATCTTGAATATGCTGTCTTGTTGTGGGATACTTCTGCCAGAGCCGCAAATCCAAATGTATCTGCGAGTCGTCCTCTTGTGGATAGAAATTCCTCAAGACCGATTCCATCAGATGAACCAAAGCTGCGCAATCCTCATGAGCGTACTTATGGTTGGTATGGATATGCGAACACAGCTGATTTTGACTACTACACCTGGTCTGGCACTGAACGTGCTACCAAGTACGTGCTACACGATCTGGGTTTACTAAAACCAGTGACAATCCAAAAGATATCCACTTTCTTCTATAATCCGACGGCTATTCCATGGGTTGATGCTACTTTCCATTTCGTGATTTATGCAGCGGACGGTACAACAGTGCTTTACACGTCTCCGGATCTTGAGGCTGTGCATTTGACAGAAGCTTTGCATATTCTGACAACTCCACTGGTAGTAACCGGAGACTTTTATGTGGCAACCGTTCCAACAGATGCAAGCAGTTCACCTTTTACCTGTGGAACCAGCTATTATTCAGGCAATTCTTATGATAAAATTTCCGGAATCTGGACTGTGTCAGTCTTAGAGTACTTAAATTTCGTTTATGCAGAAGGTGCCGGTTGGCTTTCACTGACAAACAGCACAGGCAGTGTCACACCCGGTAACTCTGCGGTTGTAGGTCTGCATTTTAATGCTGCCGGGCTCGAAAGTACTTCCCGGAATTGCACGATTGCAATTTACAATAATTCCAACAATACCAGCGCAAGAGGTGTAACTCGTGAAATACCTGTCACTTTTAATGTGTCTTCCGGAATTTTACCTGCGCCAACGGGTATTGCTATCTCTTTGGATGGAAACAATCCCAAACTTTCATGGAATATTGTAAACGGAACTGTCAGGTATAATGTTTACGCATGCACTGAACCGCTTGCTTTTGACCAGTTTGATTACGTTAAATCCACGACAAATCTGGAAGTAACCGTCACTCCGACTGATTTAGTCACTGCGGGCATCACAGGCAACAAAGTATTCTTCATAGTAACAGCCGATAATGCTGCTGCCAGAAGCGTACCAGTGGGGCCGGTAATTTTGAACAACAATGATAGCTTGAAAAAAGACAAGCTTCCTCTGAACATTAGAAAGTAGTGCATCTTTCCAAAGTTGCTGCAATACTCATGTAGGAATTGAATCCTACACTAAAGAGTAAAGGAAAGCATTATTAGGGTCACTTTTTTCAAGTGACCCTTTTTCTATTGGAAGAGGTGTTTTTTACAGACGTAGGTTGGCTGCCCTCAGCCGACTCAAGAGCATTGAGATTATACAAGAAACCCTTTCCTTCGATAAACTCAGGACAAGCTTTGGCTCAGGGTGACTGCGTCAAGACAGACGAGGGCGTCTATCCTACAGATGTAGGGTGGCTGCCCTCAGCCGGCTAAAGAGCAATGAAAGCACACATGAAACCCTTTCCTTCGATAAACCAGGACAAGCTTTGGCTCAGGGTGACAACATTTAGACAGACGAGGGCGTCTATCCTACGTGTTTTCCGACAGACGAGGGCGTCTATCCTACGTTTGCAACTTACTATCCACGTGGCATCCACCCGGCATCCTCGCGGGCTAACCCCAGGAGGATGCCAGGAGGATGCCGGGTGGATGTTGAGCAGGAAGTGAGGACAAACTTAGGAATTATGATGGAAACTGGCATAAACACAAAACCACATGCTGAAGTGAATATTAAATTTACCAAGTGCCCCATATAATTACTTGACTAAATCAAGCCTATGGAAATTAATCAACACAATGGAAATTTTCTTAGGGGGATAAATGAACAACTACTTCATGGAAACCCATCATCATGAATGGATTTTGACAAACAGGCTGGGCGGATATGCGCTGGGGACAGGAAATCTAATCAACCAACGGAAATATCACGGGTTATTGATTGCCAGTGACAAAAACTTTCAACGCCGTCATTTGGTGGCAGGCATGGAAGAAAAGGTCGAGTGGCGGGGTGAATATATACATTTGGACAGCAATAATTACAGCAATTGCATATATCCTGAAGGCTTTCTCTACTTAGTTAAACCCTGGCTCAGACCCTATCCTATCTTTCTATATTCAGCCCTGCCTCATCAAAATGATATTCTGATTCGCAAAGAAATCTTTATGGATGAAAACTCCAATACAGTGCTGATAAAATACACTAATTTGGGTCACCACAAGCTGCATTTTGAGCTTCATCCCAAATATTCCATGGTCAATCATCACGATGTAAGCGCTCCCGGAAGTTTGGATTGGGAAGCATTTGACACTTCAATCCTTCAACAAACTCAGGATGACAAACGACAGGCTCAGGATGACCAATCGGGAAGTTTGTTTCAGACGCTCCGTAAATCCAACAATATGCAGGTTTATGGTTATTTGCAAAATGGTGAAGTGGTGGAAAACCGCTATTCCTATTACAACGTGTTTTACCCCTGGGAAGTAATGAATGGCTTTCCGGGTATCGGAGACCAGATAACTCTGTTTGAACTGCGTTTTGACCTTGGCATCGGTGAAGAAAACTTTGTAATCTTTTCAGACAGTCCGATTGAATCTGCACATAAGCTGATAAACAAAATCCAGAAGAGATATGAAAACCTGCCTCTGCCCCGGGATTATCCTGATTTACCGGATACAGATGACACACAGCTTAGTAAAATTGACTATAATGACAGCAATCTCTACAATCAACATGACTACTTGAAGATACTGGAATTTTCCCTGAAGGATTTTGTCTCAAATGATGACATAGTGGCAGGTTATCCCTGGTATGGAGCCTGGGGCAGAGATACAATGGTGGTGCTCAACGCATTTCTGCATTCACCCAATAATCTGGAGATGGTGGAAAGAGTTCTGCGCAAATACTACCGCTATTTACAAGACGGATTGATTCCCAATATGCTGCCTGAGTCCGGCAGAGATGTAAACTATGATTCTGTTGACGCAACTCTTTGGTATATCATATTATTATACAAACTGGGTAAAAAGAAAAACAGACAAGCTTTTTGGGAAGAAGTCATTCTGATTTCGGAACAGATACTAAGAGCTATCATCGGCAATACAAAATATCCCTTCTCTCTCCGTCCGGACGGTTTGATTGAGCTGCATGAGAAATTTTCCCACGCAACCTGGATGGATGTTCGTCTGGGAGATGAAGCTGTCACACCCAGAGCTGGCGCACCTGTTGAAATCAACGCGCTTTGGTATAATGCTATTTGTTCTTATGAAGATATGTGCAAGCGTTACAATGAAAACGCCAATAAACAGATAGTTCCGGATTTGGCAATTATGGCTTATAAGGAACAGATTTACGGTTCTTTCCAAAAGTTCTGGCTGGATGATTACCTCTCTGACAGATTGGTCGGTGATGAGCCTGAGATGGAATTTCGTCCCAACGGGCTTTTGGCAACAGCCCTGCCTTGGTCTTTGTTATCACGTGAACAGATGGAAAAGCTGTTTTGGAAGTCATATAAAGAACTCTATACTTTCTATGGCATCCGCTCTTTGGCACCATCTGATTACCGGTTCCGCAAAAAGTATTATGGCGGACAAAAAGACAGAGACATGGCTTTTCATAACGGCAGTGTCTGGGCATGGTTACTCGGTGCTTTTTGCGGTACCTACGTCAAAGTCTATCAGGGTGTCAAAAGCGATAAAGAAATCTGTGCTGAACTCTCAAGATTTGTCGGAAGCTTTAGAAGCAGCTTTATGAAAGGTCATATTGCTTCGATTGCGGAACTTTGGGACGGAGACGCTCCCCACTTCCCCAAAGGTGCTCCAGCCATGGCTTGGAGTGTCGCAGCACTATACAATATTGAATCATATATTGCTGCACTGGAGGGAAAATCATAATGAAAGTTTTGATGTTCACTTGGGAATTTCCACCCTTTATCTCGGGTGGATTGGGCATGGCTTGCTATGGAATGGTTCGCTCTCTTTTGAAGCAAGGCGTCAAAGTTGACTTGGTTTTACCGACAAAGGAATTGGTTTATTTCCCTTTAGAAGTTGAGGAAGATGTTGATAAAATGCCGGTTGTGTATATTGACAAGAAAAGGCATCAGGAATTTGAAACCATCCAATTTACCACAATAAAAGAGAAACTGGATTATATCGGCGTTACAACTCTGCCTGAGAGCTATATGAAACTCAGCGAAATCACGCATTACCTCAAAGTTCTTAAAAAGGATTTTGCAACTGAGCAGCTTGTATTAACAGACCAGGAAAAACTCCTTGAGGAAATGGTTATCAATTTGATGGGCGATGAAGACTTAATCAGAAAAGTGCAGGAATATACTGTCAAAGCTCAGGATATTGCGCATGCGCTGGACTTTGATTTGATTCATGCCCATGATTGGCTGTGTTATCCTGCCGGTATGTTAGCCAAAAGAATTAGCGGTAAACCTTTGATAGTGCATATCCATGCCACTGAATTTGACAGATCGGGTGGACCCGGTGACGAAAGAATTCATAATATTGAACATGCCGGGATGATGTATGCAGACAGAGTCATAGCCGTTTCTCAATATACAGCTCAAATGATTATGTCACGCTATCGTATCGACTCCGGCAGAATAAAAATAGTGCATAATGCCTTCACGGTTGAGCCGGGACTGGACGGGAAAAGACAGAGACTTTTCACAGGACCGACCATTTTGTTTTTGGGCAGGATAACCATCCAGAAAGGACCAGACTATTTCCTTGATGTGGCAAATTCAGTTTTGAAAGTCCATCCTGAAGCCCGCTTTATTGTTGCCGGAACCGGAGATATGGGACGCAGATTATTGCGTAAATCAGCTAATCTGAAACTGGGTAATAAGTTCTTGTTTACGGGTTTTCTAAATCGGAATCAGGTGGAAAGAATTCTGAAAGCTGCTGATATTTATGTGCTGCCTTCAGTTTCAGAGCCTTTCGGAATTGCTCCTTTGGAGGCAATGGCTTATGGGGTTACATCGATAATCTCCAAGCAATCAGGCGTTGCAGAAGTAGTCAATCATGCCTTCAAAATCGATTTTTGGGATATTGAAAGAATGGCAGATACCATCAATTATTTGATAGAAAATCCGGAAGCCTGCATAAAGATGGGTATAGATGGCATGAAGGAAGTCAACCTCATTCTATGGGATGAAGCGGCGGAAAAAATCAGGCTTGTATATAGCTCTACAATAACTGAATACTTGAGAAACGAAGGCAATTGAGGAGCCAGAGATGTTGAATATCGTATTTTACTTTCAGGTGCATCAACCCTATAGACTGAGACACTTTAACGTGCTGGACATCGGCTCCAAGACTGATTACTTTGATGAACCTATGAATAAAGCCGTTATGCAGAAAGTGGCGGCAAAATGCTATTTGCCAACCAATAAACTGCTGCTCGAGCTTATCAAACAAAATGAGGGCAGATTCAAAATCTCTTACTCCATAACCGGCACAGCCATCGAGCAATTCAAGCTCTATGCTCCCGAAGTTTTGGATTCCTTCAAAGAATTGGCGGCAACGGGCAATGTGGAATTTATCGGAGAAACGTACTTTCACTCTTTAAGCTATCTGTATGATACCAATGAATTCTTGGACCAGATAAACATGCACCGTGATTTGATGAAAACTGAATTTGGCTATGACACGATAACTTTCAGAAATACTGAGCTTATCTATCAGGACTCTTTGTCTGACATCATCTATGATATTGCAGGATTTAAGACTATCCTGACTGAGGGTGTCGATAGGATATTGGATTGGCGAACCCCGCTTTATGCCTACAAAAACTATACTAAATCCATGAACTTGCTGCTAAAATATTACAAGCTATCAGATGATATCGCTTTCAGGTTTTCCAATCGTGAGTGGCCCGAGTATCCTCTCACTGTCGATAAATTCGTCAATTGGATAGACCATTTGACCCTTGGTGAAAAGGATGGTAAAAATCTGTTTCTGAATTTGTTTATGGATTATGAAACCTTTGGGGAACATCAATGGGCTGAAACCGGAATATTTGATTTTATGAGGCATTTCCCCAAGGAAGTTCTCAAAAGAAAACATCTGGGGTTTATCACTCCCAGAGAAACGGCAGATTATGCGAACTACCAGCAGGAATCGTTGAGTTTTTCTGAGCCTGTCTCCTGGGCGGATGAGCAAAGAGACCTGAGTGCCTGGCTGGAAAATGATATGCAGAAAAATGCCATCGAAACATTATATAAGCTATTTCAAAAAATCAAACAGAAAGGTGATGATAAACTTCTCCGGCAAGCCAGGCTGCTCAGTACATCCGACCATTTCTATTACATGTGCACCAAGTACTTTCAGGATGGGGATGTGCATAAATACTTTTCGCCTTATGACTCACCTGACCAGGCGTATATCTACTTTATAAACGCATTAGCAGACCTGGAAGAAAGAATATTCGGTGATATTTAGCATGCCCGGTAAAGTATTGGTCTTGGAAGATGATGCCATTCTGGCGCGCACTATGGCGTCGGTATTGACTAATAGTAAATTTGATGTCAAAACAACTAACAATAGTGATGATTTCCTAAAAGTATTTGACGCTTTTCATCCTGACGTGGTGCTGCTTGACGTAATACTAAAAGGTTCCCGTTTGAATGGCATTGACGTTTTGAACATGCTAAAAAAAGAAAGAGAGACCAATGTCAAAGTAATTGTCATCTCAGGAGAAGCAAACCGCGCTCAAATAGAAGAAATCAGACGAATAGGTGCTTATCATTGTATTGAAAAGGGCTTGGGGTTTAACCTGAATCAGCTTATCTTACATGTTGACAACGCAATTCAAATGAAGCAACAGGAAGAAGCCAATTTAAATCTGCAAATAGAAAACTTGAATATAAAAAAGCATCTGATACATGCCTTTCCTTTTATCGGAGATTCTCAGGCTATCAGAGAAGTCCGTTCTCAAATCGTCAGATTAGCTAAAGCCGATGAGGATATGTTTGTTTTAGGCGAAACTGGCACCGGAAAGGAAGTTGCCGTCAATTTCTACTATTTGAATTCAAAGCGCTTTGCTAAAACTTTCCATACCGTCAATTGCAGTGCTTTGACAGAAACACTGATTGAATCAGAGCTTTTTGGGCATATCAAAGGTTCTTTCACCGGCGCGGATAAAAACAAAATGGGGTTCTTTGAACGTTGCGATAATGGCATTTTGTTTCTGGATGAAATTACCAATCTCTCAATTGCTGCTCAGTCCAAAATTCTACGAGCCATAGAAAATAAAGAGATTCAGGTCGTGGGCGGAGAGCTAAAAAAAGTTGATGCCAGATTGCTCTTTGCTTCCAATGCAACTCGTGATAAACTATCCCAACCTGACATATTCCGCCAGGACTTGTTTTACAGAATTGAGGGCAATATTGTCGAGTTGGCACCGCTCCGAGAACGAGGTGATGACATAATCCTGCTGATGAGCTATTTCTTTTCAAGCTATTCACAACAGTATCAAAACGCAGCTTATTATGATTTAACCAATATCAAGGATATGCTGTTATCCTACTCGTGGCCCGGAAATATCAGAGAACTGAAGAACTTCTGCAAATTCATCCTGATTAACGAGAAAGAAATTAGTAATCAGGTAATCGTTAAAAACCTTGAATTGAAGATGCAAAAGAACAACGGCTCAACTGAATCGGTGTTGCATCAGTATTTGCGTATGGACAAATTGAAAGACGGTATATCCAGTTTTGAAAAGGATTATCTGCACTATCACTTAAACAAACACAACTGGCAGATAAGCTATACAGCAAGACAGATTGGGATTGAGAGAACGACCCTGTATAAGAAAATAAAATCGTACAATTTGAGCTCTGAGCAAACTTAGGTGACTTTCAAAGCAAATCTCGGGTTGATTTCTCTCTCCATTGTTCTTACCTTGTCTTTTTGGCTTCAAACAGTCCTGTTGAAAGAACAAGATGCAGTCGTTGCTTTTCCCCTGATTATCTTGAATTCGTCATCGTTAAACGTCCCATTAAAGAGTTACCCTTCAGAAGTAAAATTCAGGGTCAGAGGATTGGGTTATGAGATTCTTAAGCTTCGCTTCAAAAGAGTTGATGCTCAAATAGATGCACGTTATTTTGAGAAATCAGCCGTTGATTTGTCAACTGCAGACTATAAGATTGCTTTGCCTCTTGATAGTAATGTTGAAATCATGGGTCTGGTCAGTCAGACACTCGGAACTTCTTATTCAAGTCGCAAGACTGCCCAATCTGACAAGTGGGCTGCTTCTTCCATGCTAAAGAAAGGGTTACATCTCACCGGAATATCTGCTGACGTCAAAGGCTCGAATGTTTCTGCCTCGGTTACCAAAGTTATCGGCGGTGTTCCGATTCAACCGGAGCGGGCTTTGGCATTTTTCCCATCCACGGTTACAGTTAGAATCAAAGGCACAATTAACTCCATTAAGAATATTACTCCAAACCAGATTAAAGTCAGCTTGAACAAGCCTGAAGCAAGAGATAATCAAATTCCTTTGCAAATATCTTTACCCAACGGCATCGTACTAATCGATTATTCTCCCAAATATGTAAGTATCGTTGAGCCAGACGATGCAAAATGACTATATTCTGGCGATTGAGTCTTCCTGTGATGACACCTCTGTTGCCATTGCCACGCCTGATTATCACATCCTGTTTCAGATAACGTCTTCTCAGATAGAGCATGAAAAATATGGCGGAGTTCTTCCCGAGCTTGCTTCCCGTTTACACATGCAAAACATCCTCTATTTGATAGAAAACGTAATCAAACATGCCGGCATCAAACAAACTGATTTGGCAGCTATTGCCGTCTCTATAAATCCAGGATTGATAGGCTCATTGCTGGTAGGCTTGTCCTTTGCCAAAAGTTATGCCTGGAGTCTGGGAATTCCCTTAATCACTGTAAATCACATGTTGGGTCATGTGTTTTCCAATCATTTAGAGCATCCGAATCTTCAGGCTCCCTATCTTGCTTTGGTTGTTTCCGGCGGACACACAGAACTGATTTACTTCACAACGGACACAGAGTTTACCCATATCGGTAAAACTCTGGATGATGCTGCCGGCGAAACCTTTGATAAAACCGCCAAACTATTGAAGCTGGGATATCCCGGCGGACCTGCTATCGATAAACTCGCCCAACAGGGTAATCCTGATTTTGTCAGGTTTCCCAGAGCCTTAAAACAGAAAGACAATTACAATTTTAGTTACAGCGGACTCAAAACCGCAATCCTGCAGTTTATCAACACACAATCAGAAGAGTGGATAGAGCAAAACAAGGCTGACCTGGCTGCTTCAGTTCAGATGGCAATCGTCGAACCATTGGTAAACAAAACTATCAGATTTGCCAAAAGAAACGGTATTAAGCGTATTCTGATTGGTGGCGGAGTCGCAGCAAATTCCCTATTGAGAAGTCTCATGCAGGAAAAAGCAACTGCTTTCGGAGCAACTGTCTATTTCCCTTCCATATCCCTGTGTATGGATAATGCTTCAATGATTGCTGCTGCTGCCATTCCGAAATACAATAACAAACAGTTTTCTGCTCTGACCGTCAACGCTTTCTCAGATAAGGGCACGAGGTTTTTGTAAGATACAATCGGCTTGACAAAATCACTCATCTCAAAACTTATGCATAAGCCGGGACCGACGCAATGGCAACTCGTGAACCATGTCAGATCAGGAATGAAGCAGCATTAAGCGGTGTTTGTCATGTGCCGTTGGGTTCCCGGCATTCTTTTTTTGAGGTTCGGTACTAAAATTGCACATAGCTCTGTCAAAATCTAAATGTTCAGGAAAGTTGTAATGAAAAAGTCTGTCTTAACCATCCTTCTCTTCTCTTTAATCTTGGCGATATCCGCCTTTCCAGTCAAAATCACCAGTTGGGATATCAATCCCGACATTAAAAAGCTGAATGCGCTTCAGATCAGCGTTGATTATGTCAACAGAGACACCGGGACAATCATTGCTTATGTGCCCAACGACGCTGATTATCAGAAATTACTGGCTAATGGCTTCAATGCAGAGCCTATTCCCGATTTGGCAAAATTGACTGCTGAAGCTGAAAGACAAGCTGCCGACGGAAGAGATGGTCCGAACAGGTCTTATTATACTCTGGATGCCTATCATACTTTTATGCAAAATATGGTCACGCAATATCCCACCTTATGCCAGCTTGTTCAGTTTGGAACATCTGTCCAGAACCGACCTATGTACTTTCTAAAAATCAGCGATAATGTTACCCAGGAAGAGAATGAGCCGGAATTTAGATATTCGTCATCCATACACGGTGATGAAGTAGTGGGTTTCGATTTGTGTATCAGACTGATTCAGCTCCTGACTTCTCAATATGCAACCAATACCCGGATTGCCAATATTGTCAACAATACTGAGATATGGATTTGCCCAATGTACAATCCGGATGGATATATAGCTGCAGCAAGATATAATGCTAACGGGGCAGATTTGAATCGTAATTATCCTCTGCCGGTCGGAACCCAACATCCCGATGGCATGGCATGGCAACCGGAAACTATTGCATTTATGAACTTTGGAAATGAACACAGCATCAATCTTTCAGCTAACTATCATGGAGGCACTTTAGTTGCCAATTATCCCTGGGATTATATTTATCCTCTGTGCCCGGATAATGACTTATTTATTCAGGCTGCTTTAACTTATGCAAATACAAACCTGCCAATGCATAACAGCACTGAATTTAACCAAGGTATTACTAATGGCGCTGCATGGTATATAGCCGAGGGAACTCTTCAGGACTGGGTTTATTCATACAACGATTGTATGGACATCACGATTGAAGTGAGCAATAATAAATGGCCTCCATCCAGTCAATTGGACACTTTCTGGAGCGAAAATCAGGAATCTATGCTTGCCTATCTGGAATTTGTTCAGAAGGGTGTGCACGGGACTGTAACCAATCCGCAGGGAACGCCTTTGGCAGCCACCATATCCCTGGTGCAGGACGGCATAAATATTCAAACCGACCCACAGGTGGGAGACTATCACAGGATGCTATTACCAGGCCAATATTCCATCACAGCTTCTGCAGCGGGATATACTTCTGCAACCGAAACCGTGGTTGTCCCGGTTATAGGCTCTGCCACCCAAAACTTTGTGCTGTCCAATGTCGTTTTAACCAATTTCACGGGTTATGTGACCAATTTGCAGGGTATCCCAATTCCGGATGCAGAATTAAAGTTAACCATGAGCACTGCCGAGTTTCAGACCCAAACAGACACCCAGGGTCATTTCAGTTTGAGCAATATTCCTTCCGATAATTATACCTTGGATGTTTCCGCAGCAGGTTATGGATTATACAGTTCAGCTTATCATCTTGATTCAAACAGTAACCACCAAATTGTTGTCCTACCCAATCCATTGTTTTCAGATAACTTTGAAAACGGACTTACCAATTGGACAGTTACTGCCCCTTGGGGAATTATCACTCAGGCTGCCAATCACGTCCTGACTGATTCTCCCACCGGTGATTATAGTGACAATACCTTTATCAGCGCTACTCTGAATAATCTCGTCAGTTTAGTTGATTTAACCAATCCTGTTTTGACTTTCGACATATCTTATAGTCTGGAATCAGGATATGATTTCCTCAATGTTCAGGCTTCCACAAACGGAATCAACTGGAATAATCTTGACCAGCTATCAGGAACCCAAACCGAATGGCAGACTTTAACCTACCATCTGACGCAGTACATAGGTTCTGCTATATACTTACGTTTTCAGCTGGACTCTGATTTTTCAGAGACTGCTGATGGCGTTTATATCGATAATGTCATGATTTCCGGCATGTCAACCTTGCAAACAGTTTATGGTGATACAGATGCCAATTGGTTGGTAAATATGCTTGATGTTGAAAACGTTTTGCAATACAGCGTGGGCAACGACCCGATTCCTGCGCTTGATTCCACTCCCTGGGAAACTTTCCGTTTAGAAGCAGCCGATGTTGACAATGACGTTACTGTTACTGCCGCAGATGCCTTCT
>Ga0247841_10004406_pt1 | contig 24207 bp, 22 predicted proteins | sample LaCruzMarch2015__2_FD_192410 | JGI IMG/M metagenome (GOLD analysis project Ga0247841, IMG submission 192410) | Freshwater microbial communities from meromictic Lake La Cruz, Castile-La Mancha, Spain - LaCruzMarch2015_18m | ecosystem: Environmental > Aquatic > Freshwater > Lake | place: Spain... | reverse complement strand
GAGAATTGGGATAGGCCCGGTCTTATCGGTAATCTAGGTACGCTTATGGGTAAAGAAGAAATTAATATCGCAGCTATGACTTTTGGCCGCGATGTAAAAGGCGGTAAAGCTATAAGTGTTATAAGTGTAGATAATCTTATCTCTCAGGATGTAGTGGCTAAAATTAAGAAGCTAGAGAATATATTGATTGCGAAAGTAATAAGACTATGATTATAAAATCCAAAATCCAAAATTCAAAATCCAAGAAAATATCAAAATTTGAAATTTCAAAATTTAATTTTTATTTGTTATTTGTTGTTTGTTATTTATTATTTCTAGCAGTGCCTTCTTATGCCAAAGATATCACGGTTATTTATAGCGGCGATACTCACGCTATGATTTATCCTTGTTCTTGTCCCCTAGAACCAGATGGAGGAGTTGCCAGGCGGGTAAGCTTGATTAAGGAACTAAAGAATAAATATGCGGATGCCATTATTTTAGATACTGGAAGTTTTTTTGGCGGCGGCCTGCTTGATGAAAATACTCAAAATACGCAATTAGATATTGCACGTAGCAAAATAAATGTTAAAGCTTTGGAGTTAGCCGGTTTTGATGCTGTGGCAATTAGCGATGATGAGTTTAATTTTGGTAATGACGTAATTAAGGAAACCATAAATAATACAAACTTAAAGTTTTTGTCCTGCAATATCCAGTTCGCTGGGGTTTTGCCTTTTGTTATAAAAGAGGTTTCTGGAGTAAAAGTAGGCGTGATTGCAGTAACAAATTCTTTGATTAAGAAGAAAGCCAGCAATGTTGAATTTAAGGAGCCTAAGGATGCAGTAATTCAAGCCTTAGGACAGGCGAGGAAAGAAGGTGCAAGCCTTACTATTATTTTAAGCAATTTGACAGAAGCAGAGAATCTTGGCTTAATCAATAATGTTTCCGGAATAGATATCTTAATTGAGTCTAGGAATCGTCAAAAAGAAAAATCTTTAAAAATAGGCAATACCTTAATTTTAAGGACTTCCTGGCAAGGCCGAAGACTGGGGTTAGCAAAAATATCAATTAAGGATAATAAGGTTTCGTCTTATAAGGCTGAAGATATCAGGCTTTCAACTAAAGTCCCCGATGATAAGAAAATGCTTTCTCTATTGCCGCGCTGCTTTGCTGATTCTAATTGCAAAAAGCAAGGATTTAGCGGTTTATGTCAGGATCCCGGAAGTTTGAGGGCCAGATGTTTATACGGCGAAGTAAATAAAATTAATTTAAGCATAATTACTTCTAAGGATTGTGTAACCTGTGATCCTGAGCCAATCGTAAACTCCTTAAAGAATTTATTCCCGGGGTTAAGTGTTTCTTATTTATATCATCCGAACAATAAGGTAAATAAATTACTAAAAGATTATAACATTCTAGCGCTACCGGCGTACCTTCTTGGCAAAGAAGTTGGCCAAGAAAAAGATTTTGATAAAATAAGGACAAACCTGATAGAAAAAAAAGATATTTACTTGCTCAAGCCAGAAGTTTCCGGAGTAACTTATTTTATAAACAGGCCTAGAATTAAGGGGAAGCTTGATATTTTTATAAGTTTATATGATAAATCTACTGCTGCGTTATTAGGAGTGATTAAGGATTTTAATCCATATATACATTTTCTTGTCATAAAGGAACTCGGTAAATTTAGTACTCCTCAAGGCGAACCGGAAGTTGAGGAAGATTTGCGCGCAGTATGTATTCAAAAATATTACCCGCAACGTTTCTGGGATTATCTGACATGTCGAGCAAAGGACATAAATAGCTCTTGGTGGGATGATTGTCTTGGGCCTTTAGATTCGGCCAAAGTAAAGGCCTGTGCTAGAGGAGCAGAAGGCGCTAAGTTATTAGAAGAGAGCGTAGCTTTAAATAAAGATCTAAAAATTATGTTTGGCCCGACTTATCTAATGGATAACACAGAGATATTTGCAACTAAGGATGCTCCTTCAAAAGAGGAACTTAAAAAGATTTTAGGAAAATAATACGAGGTGAAAAAATGAGCAATAAACAGAAGATTTATTTGATCGATGTAACAAACCGGGACGGGGTACAGACTTCTCGGATATGTTTATCTAAGCTGCAGAAAACCATGATTAATCTGTATCTTAATGAGATGGGTATATTTCAATCCGAGTTCGGCTTTCCGTTAACCCGCCATGAAACAAATTATTTGAATGCAAACCTTGAGCTGGTTAAGCTCGGGGCGCTTTCTCCCATAAGGCTAGAAGGCTGGCTAAGGGCTACCCGGGATGATGTAAAGAACGCGCTTAAGCTTGTTTCGCATTTAAAGCATGTAAATTTATCTATTTCTACTTCCGACCAAATGATTGTGCATAAATTTAAAGGTAAGCTTGATCATCAGTCTGTAATAAAAGAAATGGTTGATGCGGTAAAAGAGGCCCAGCATCAGGGTATAGAATCAATCGGAGTAAATGCCGAAGATGCATCACGAACGCGCGTAGATTATTTAATTGAATTTGCCCAGGCAGCTAAGAATGCCGGAGCCAGTAGAATCAGATATTGTGATACTCTAGGGTTTGATACCCCGTTTACTATTTATGAACGGATCAAGCTTTTAGCTGAAGCGGTATCTTTGCCTATTGAGGTACATTGTCATAATGATTTAGGAGTGGTTGTCGCTAATTCTATTGCCGGCGCAAAGGCTGCCAATGATGCCGGAGTGGATGCCTATATTAATACCTGTATTAACGGTATGGGCGAGAGGGCAGGAAATGCGGATTTAATTTCGGTTATATTGGCCTTACAATATGGAAGCGGCATGAATGAATATAAGCTTGACGAGAAAGTGGATTTGAAAAAATCTTGGAAGATTTGTAAATATGCTTCTTATGCCTTTGGCGTACCCATACCAATAAATCAGCCTGGGGTAGGTAGTAATGCCTTTGCCCATGAATCAGGGATTCATGCTGACGGCGCGCTAAAGGATAGACGTAACTATGAGCTGTATGATTATGAGGAATTAGGTAGAGGTGAGCCCGAGATTATTGAAACTGGGCGTAAAATCACTGCCGGAGAATATTCCGGTATTAAGGGATTTAGGAACGTATATGAAAAGCTAGAAGTTCCGTTTAAGGATGACAAAGAAGCAACTGAGATCTTAGAACTGGTTAGATATGCCAATGTGCATAATCAGAAACCACTTGTCGATGAGGAGCTGAAATTTATTGCCACCTATCCAGATATCGCAAGAAAAATATTTACTATGACACCTTAATATGAATCCCGTTACAAACTATTTTTTGCTGGAATATTTATTAGAAATGCGTAGCGGGGTGAATAAAGATAAGAAAGAATGGAGGTTTGTAACGGGGTGAATATTGTATTAGTCGGGGCACAGTGGGGTGATGAGGGCAAGGGTAAAATCATCGATATATTATCTGCCAAAGTTGATTATATCGTGCGTTATCAGGGCGGCAATAACGCCGGGCATACGGTAGTGGTAAAAAATAAAGAATATATTTTTCATCTTATGCCTTCAGGCGCCCTGCATAGAAATAAAATTTGCTGCATTGGTAACGGAGTGGTTGTGGATCCGGTAGTATTACTTAATGAAATAAATGAACTTAAATCTGCCGGTATTGATATTGGTAACAGGCTTAAAATATCTACACTTGCGCACGTAATTATGCCTTATCACAGGATTCTGGATCAATTACGCGAGACAAAAAGAAAACATAAGATAGGTACTACCGGAAGGGGAATTGGTCCTTGTTATGCAGATAAGATTATTCGTTGCGGCATCCGGATGGTGGATTTATTAAATCCCAGGATTCTGCGTGAGAAGCTGGAGGATAACCTAAAAGAAAAGAATGAAATCTTTAAGAAAGTATATAAGCATCCCGGTTTTGATTTTAATGCTATATATAAGGAATATTTAAATTATGGGAAGATTTTCTCTCCCAATATCTGCAATACCGCCCTTCTTTTAAATGATGCAATCAAACAGAAGAAAGATATTCTATTCGAAGGCGCCCAAGGGACATTTTTAGATATTGATTTTGGTACCTATCCCTTTGTCACTTCATCTTCTACGACTAGCGGCGGAGCATGTATAGGTAGCGGAGTTTCTCCAGCGAAAATAGATAAAGTACTTGGTATTGCTAAGGCTTATACCACCCGCGTAGGCGAAGGGCCATTCCCAACAGAGTTCTCAACTGTTTTTGGTGAACTTATCCGGGCTAAGGGTCATGAATTTGGCGCTACTACAGGCAGGCCCAGAAGATGCGGCTGGTTTGACGCGATTATGGTTAAAGAGGCTGTAATGTTAAATGGGATTACAGAGCTAGCAATTATGAAAATGGATGTTTTAGACGGTTTAAAAACTATTAAGATTTGCGTAGCCTATAAATATAAAGGTAAGACTTTTAAGGAATTTCCGCAGGATTTTGAAGTCTTAAACAATGCAAAACCGGTATATATTGAATTGCCTGGTTGGGGTACAACTATAAAAAAGCCAAGGTCTTACAAAGATTTAGCCCCAAATGCACGCGCTTACCTGGATAGGCTTAAAGATATGTTAAATGTAAAGCTGGCAATAGTTTCTGTGGGTTCTTCAAGGGATGATACTATTTTTCTTGACTGTTAAAGGGCCTTGTGTTATAGTTAAAATTCAATAAGAAAGGGTAAGGTGGGCTATGAAAATACTATGTAAATATGGTTTTGTATTGTTTTTAAGTTTTGCTTTAGCAGGCTGTACATTTGTATTCCAGTCTGGTAGGCGTTCAGATAGTCAAAAGATTGACGAATTATCCAGGCAGTTAGATGAATTAGCCCAAGCTAAGAGACTTCTTGAAAACAGATTAGGCCAGGAGATTTCCGATAAACAGGTCAAGCTTCAAATGATGGAAAAGGGGCTGGTTATAACTGTAGTTGGAGACCTTTTGTTTGACTCTGGTAAGGCCAAGATTAGAAATGAAGCTTATCCCTTATTAGATAAAGTTGCTTCGGTATTAAAAGATAATATGAGTGGTTTCAATATTGGAGTGGAAGGCTATACTGATAATGTCCCAATTACTCGTTCTAATTGGAAATCAAACTGGGAGCTTTCTACTGCCCGCTCTTTAAGTGTTTTGCATTTTTTAGTTAAGGATAAAAATATTGATCCGGAAAGACTTTCAGCCATTGGTTTTGGTGAGTATCGACCGGTAGCATCTAATGATACTAAAGAAGGCAGGAAATTAAACCGTAGAGTTGAGATTGTTATACAACCAAAGATAACTAAGGTTAAAGAAGGAAGAGCAAAAGAAGAAGTTTTAATAGAGCCAAAAGAAAACCTTAAATAAACATAAAGCAGGATTTCATGAAAGATAAATTAACAATTGTATTAGGCGTAGTTTGTGTAATTTTAATAATCTTTAATATTGGATCTTGTAATAATGCTTATCGTCAGAAAGCTGCAAGGGATAAGGAGATGGGCCAGAGACTAGATTTAGAAGAAAGATTAAGTAAATTTAATCAAGAAAAAGTAAACTCCTTAGAGAAATTGCAGAAAGATTTAGAAGAAGAAAAAGCAGCGCTTGCAGTTAGCCAGAAGGCGCTTACTGAAGAGCAATTAATTAATCAAAGCCTGAAGGAAGATTTACAAAAAGTCATAAAAGTAAAAGATGCCCTTGAGAAAGATCTTAAGGAGGCCTTGGCAGGTAAAAAGGTCAAAAAATGATATAAAAAGGGGGAACAAAAGAACGACTGTTTTAGAAAAGTTCTTTAAGGGGATTGAATCCCCTTTTTTATTGTAGATAATTCTCTAAAAAAATTATCACCCGAACCTACCGGAATAGACCGGTATTCGCTATCTGTGATATACCCAATTCAATCGGATGAATTGGTATCCACTAACTGTGGAGGAGGTGTGGTATGGCTAAGGTACGTCGCATAAGCAAACAAACAAAGAAAATAGTGCAAAAGAAAATTTCGCGTAAAAAAGTTACTTCTAAACGTCTTAAGCCGGTTAAAGAAATAATTGGTGTTTCCGAAGTAGCAATTGGAACAGCTAAATTTTCTCATCCCCAACCGGTTTTCGTACAGCGATCTATGCCGCAAGAATTACCTTCTAATTATGGTGTTGATAAAATGATTCTTTCGGTGCGTGACCCATGGTGGCTATATACCTATTGGGAGCTTACCTCTCTAACTTTAGATAAGTTTAAGAATGAACTAAAAGATGATTTTTATAAGTCTCTAAGGGTTTTGCGCGTTTACGATGTAACTAATATTAATTTTAACGGTGCAAATGCCAATAGATTCTTTGATATATCAATAAATGAATTTGCTTCTAGCTGGTATATTGATACGGCCGGGCCTGGTAGAACCTGGTGTGTTGATTTAGGTTTAAGGCTGCCGGATGGAAGATTTATTACATTATTACGTTCTAATGTTGTGCAGACACCATTAGACGGACCATCCTCTATTACTGATGAAGAGTGGATGATCCCTGATGATTTATTCGCAAGGCTCTATGGTATGGGTTTTGGTTTAGGTAGATCATCGCCCGTGGGTAAGGCCTGGCGTGAGCGCATTATAAGTTCACCTGGTTTGGCTTCTATGGCCAGCCCGGTTAAGAAACCGCTTCAGAGAAAGTTTTGGATGGAAGTTAACTGTGAATTAATTGTTTACGGAGCTACAGAGCCGGACGCTAAAGTTACAGTTCAGGGTAAGCCAATAAATTTAAGACGAGACGGAACTTTTACTTTGCGTTTTCTTCTCCCTGATGGAAAGCAGGTCATCCCGGTTAAGGCGGTGTCTTTTGATAATGTTGAAGAGCGCACCATTACGCCAATTGTTACCAGAGAGACAAAATAACTATGCATAAAGGATATCTTTGTTTAGTTCTTCATGGGCATCTGCCTTATGTACGTCATCCGGAGCATGAGGATTTCTTAGAGGAAGATTGGCTTTACGAAGCAATAACCGAAACCTATATACCTCTTATTTCTGTTTTTGAAAGGTTGTGTAATGATGGTATAGATTTCCGCATTACCATGACCTTAAGCCCTACGCTTATTTCCATGCTTAGCGATTCTTTACTAGAAGAACGCTATCTAAAACATATAAACAGGCTTATCGAGCTTACGCATAAAGAAGTAGAAAGGACCCGTTGGCAGCCAGAGTTTAATAACCTGGCAGTTATGTATAGAAATGAATTTTCTTCTGCCCGGGATACTTTTTTACGTTACAACTCTAATTTAATAAATGCTTTTAAACGATTTCAAGACTTAGGCAAATTAGAGATTATCACTTGCGGTGCTACTCATGGTTATCTTCCGCTTATGGATACCTGCCGTGAATCAGTGCGGGCTCAAGTAAAAGTTGCAGCAGCACATTATGAAAGCGTATTCGGTAGAGCACCTCGGGGTATATGGTTGCCTGAATGTGGTTTTCATCCCGGCCACGATGAAATATTAAAAGAAGCAGGAATCCGTTATTTTTTTACAGATTCACACGGGGTTTTGCACGGTTCTCCAAGGCCAAAATACGGCGTATTTGCTCCTGTATATTGTAAAGGTACAGGTGTTGCCTGCTTGGCTCGCGATCTGGAATCTTCAAAACAGGTTTGGTCATCTATTGAGGGATATCCCGGAGATTATAATTATCGTGAGTTTTACCGCGATATTGGTTTTGATCTGGAATATGATTATATCCGTCCCTATATTCATCCTGATGGGGTTCGGATTAATACAGGCATAAAATATTATCGTATTACTGGTACAGGTAACCATAAACAACCTTATGTTCCGAATTGGGCAAGGGATAGGGCTGCAGATCATGCCGGTAATTTTATGTTTAATAGACAAAAACAGGTGGAATATCTTTTTGACCTTATGCAGAAAAAGCCGATTATAGTTTCTCCGTATGATGCCGAATTATTTGGGCATTGGTGGTTTGAAGGTCCTATGTGGATTGAGTTTTTAATTCGAAAGATTGCCTGCGATCAGGACGAAATCCGTCTTACAACAGTTCCGGAGTACCTAATTGATAATCCGCGCAATCAGGTGATTACCCCTTCAATGTCTAGCTGGGGCTGGAAAGGCTATAGCGAGATGTGGCTGCAAGGTTCCAATGATTGGATTTATAGGCATCTACATACTGCCTCGTCAAGGATGACGGAATTAGCTAAGAATTATTCTCGGGCCGGCGGTATTTTAAAAAGAGCATTGAATCAGGCGCTTCGAGAGCTATTATTAGCTCAGAGTTCAGACTGGGCCTTTATTATGGGAACCGGAACACATACAGAATATGCTGTTCGTCGCACAAAAGATCATATTTTGAAGTTTACTCGCCTTTATGAGGATATAAAAGCAAATTCGGTTGATCAGGCTTGGCTTGCTGATATCGAAGCAAAAGATAATATATTCCCTAATATTGACTACAAAGTACATCAATAGGCGTAAAGTGTAAAACTAAAAGTGTAAAATTAAAACTTAAACTTAAAGAGTTTTAATTTTTACGCTGTCATTTTACATTTTTCGTTTTGCATTTTAAATTAAAAATGTTTGATAAAGATAAAATACCTAAGCATGTGGCAATTATTATGGACGGTAATGGACGGTGGGCAAGAGAACGTAAGCTTACTCGTACTGCCGGGCATTTGGAAGGCGTAAAAAGAGTTAAAGAAATTGTTAAGACCGCGGCGGAACTAGGTTTAAAGGTAATTACTTTCTTTGCTTTTTCAACAGAAAACTGGTCCAGGCCGAAAAGAGAAATCGGCATGCTTATGCGTTATTTGGATAATTTTCTGGTTCGAGAAGTTAAAGAGATGGATAAAAATAATATCCGTTTTAAAGTAATAGGCCAGGATGAGCCTTTGCCTCTAGAAACCCAGAAGAAAATTAAAGAGGCAGAGCGTAAAACGAAAGATAATTCTGGTTTAACTGTTGTTTTAGCTTTGAATTACGGTTCGCGTCAGGAAATAGTGAATGCAGCAAAGAAGTTTGCTTATTCAGTCATTCGTGGTGATAATAAGCCGGATGATTTAGATATCAATTTATTCAGCCGCTATCTTTTTACTGCAGGCCTGCCTGATCCAGATCTTTTAATTCGTACCAGCGGAGAAATGCGTATTAGTAATTTCTTGCTTTGGCAGCTATCTTATGCGGAATTATATTTTCCTAATAAACTTTGGCCTGATTTTAGATCCGAGGATTTTAAAAGCGCAATTGCCGAGTTTCAGGGCAGGGAAAGAAGGTTTGGGGGATTATAAATATGTTGATCAAAAGAATATTTAGCGCTTGTTTGCTTATTGCTATGGTTATCGCAGTTATATTCTTTAAGATGCTCTGCGGTATTGTAATTACGCTTTTTATTATAGTGGGCCTTTACGAATTTTTTCAGATGTTAGAAAAAAAGGGAATAGCTACTTATAAATATTTTGGTATAGCTATGGGTGCTATTATACCTCTATCGATTACTTTTCGTTTTGAGCCGACTAAAGGCTGGGAATTCCTTTTTATTGTTTTAGCGTTATTATTTCTTATTCTTATGCAGTTTAGGCGGACCAAGAATTCTGGTGCGATTGTGGATATTTCAACTACAATTTTTGGCATACTCTATGTATCATGGTTTTTTAGTTTCTTAATTAAAATAAGATATCTAGATTCGGGCCTTGGGTTACTGGCCGCATTGTTATTAATAACTAAGTTTGGAGATGTTGGTGCTTATTTAATCGGGAGCCGGTTTGGCAAAACCCCTCTTCTGCCGCATATCAGCCCAAAGAAAACAATGGAAGGAGCAATCGGGGGCTTGATTTTTAGTATTTTGGCAGCTATTGCCAGCAAGCCATTCTTAGGATTTAGTTACATACATATTATAATTTTAGGAATTTGTATTAATATATTAGGCCAACTCGGAGATCTTTCTGAATCTTTAATTAAGCGTGATTGCGAGATTAAGGATTCTGGGAAGATCTTCCCGGGGATGGGTGGGGTATTGGATGAAATAGATAGTTTATTATTTACTGCCCCGGCTTTTTATTTTTATATGAGCATTATGCTTAAATGAAGAAAATCGCTATATTAGGTTCTACCGGATCTATCGGGAAGAACACACTTGATGTAATAAGGCACCATCCGGATAACTTTAAAGCAGTGGGTTTAAGCGTCTGCTCAGATATCGGTACTTTAGATAAACAGATTAAAGAATTCAAGCCTTATTTTGTTTGTGTTAAGGATAAGGAGGCCGGATTTAAGCTGATCAAGAAAATTAGTCCTAAAATAAAAGTTTTTGTTGGAGAAGAAGGATTAAATTATCTAGTTAGAGAAAAAAAAATTGACCAGATTATGTTTGCGATAAGCGGATCAGCTGCGCTTGAACCATTGATTAACGCTATTGATGCGGGAAAAGACATTGCCCTTGCAAATAAGGAAGCCCTGGTTATGGCCGGCCCAATAATTATGGATATGGCCTCTAAAAAAAATGTAAATATTCTACCAGTCGATAGTGAACAGTCAGCAATATGGCAGTGTTTAAAAAATGAGGAAAAGGTCAAATTAAAGAATATCTATTTAACTGCTTCTGGCGGTTCTTTGAAGGATTTTACCAGGCAGGCTATTAAGAAAGTTTCATTAAAGACTGTCTTAAAACACCCTCGCTGGAAGATGGGTAAGAAAATTACGGTTGATTCGGCGACGCTGATGAATAAGGGCCTGGAAGTTTTAGAGGCAATGTTTCTATTTAATGTAAGCAGTAAGAATATAAAAGTTTTAATTCATCCTGAGGCATTGATTCATTCTATGGTTGAGTTTATTGACGGGATAATTATTGCACAAATCTCTGCTACGGATATGCGTATTCCGATCCAGTATGCTTTAAGTTTCCCGGAAAGATTACCAGGCAATTTTGATGCACCCGATTTTTTTAAGTTATCTAAATTGCATTTTGAAAAGCCGGATTTTGATAAATTCCCTTGTTTAAGGTTAGCTTATCAGGCAGCCGATACCTTAGGAACTTTACCTTGTGTTTTAAATGCTGCTAATGAGGTTGCAGTAGGTGAATTCTTAAAAGAAAAATTAAGGTTTGTAGATATCTCAAGTCTGGTAGAAAAAGTTATGCTAAAGCATAAAGTTAAAAATAAACCCAGTTTAGAAGATATCCGCGATGCGGATTCCTGGGCAAAACAAGAGGCGTATAAATGCTTACCTTAGTTATATTCTTGGGGATTTTAAGTATCCTTATTTTGGTCCATGAATTTGGTCATTTTATCGTGGCTAAAAAATTAGGCGTGCGTATTGAACAGTTTTCTTTAGGATTTGGCCCGGTAATATTTAAGAAAAAGAAGAAGGAAACCGAGTATAGCTTAAGCGCTATTCCTTTAGGTGGATTTGTCAAGCTTGCAGGGGATAACCTAGAAGAGTTCACCGGTAAACCGGATGAATATTTCTCTCAAGCCCCGGGAAAACGTTTCTGGATAATATTCTGTGGGCCATTGCTTAATTATATTTTGGGTATACTTTTCTTCTGGATGATATTTTTTGTAGGCTACCCAACCCTTACTACCAAGATTGGAGGCCTAGTCGATGGTTTTGGAGCCCAGGAGGCCGGCTTAAAAGTAGGCGATAAGATCCTTGCAGTAGATGGCAAGAAAACTGAATATTGGGAAGATCTGCAAAGTAGCATTTATTCTCAGAAAGAGCAGTCTTATGTCCAGCTTTCAGTTTTAAGGGATGGTAAGGAATTCAGCGCAAAAGTCAGAATTAAGGAAAAACAGCTTGATGATTCCACCGGAACAAAGCGAAATTTTGGGATCTTAGGAGTTACTCCTTTTGATGAAATAGTAATAGTAAAACACGGTTTTTGGGAATCTTCAGGTTTGGGCGTAAGTAAGACCTTAGAACTTACCAAGTTAACTTATATGGCTCTTGGTCGTTTGGTATCGGGCAGGCTTTCTGTGCGTGAATCAATGACTGGACCCTTAGGTATCTTTTTTATCACCTCCAAGGCAGCAAGAATGGGAGTAATTGCGGTATTAAACTTAATGGCGGTATTAAGCATATCATTAGCCATATTTAATCTTCTTCCTTTCCCTGTGCTTGATGGCGGACATATATTTCTTTTGTTTATTGAAAAGATCAGGAAAAAAACTTTAAACTTAAAGACTGAGCAGATAATCAATAAAATCGGGATAAGTTTTATTATTTTCTTGGCAGTTTTTGTTACTTATAATGATATCGTCAGGAATTTTGGGCCCCAGATCGCAAAGTTTTTTCTTAAATAAAAATGAATATTAAAAGACGTAAGTCTAAAACTATAAGAGTTGGTAATCTGATAATCGGAGGAGGCTATCCTGTCAGCATCCAGTCTATGATTAAAATCAAGACTGAGAGTACGGGACAGGTTATTGGAGAAATTAATAAATTAGATCAGGCTGGCTGTCAGATAGTGCGTTTGGCAGTAAAAGATATGTCTGATGCCCTGGCAATAAAGAAGATTAAGCCAAAGGTGAGATTGCCAATAGTTGCCGATATACATTTTGATTATCGATTGGCCCTTAAGGCTATTGATAGCGGGGCAGATAAGATAAGGCTTAATCCGGGTAATATTAATAAATTAGATCAGATTAAAGAAGTTGTAGCAGCTATGAAGGCCTGCCATATTCCTTTGCGTGTGGGTTTAAATTCTGGGTCTGTAAAGGATCAGGGTTCTAGTAAATTAGCTATGCCGGATAAATTAGTCAAAAGCGCCCTAAGTTACATTAAAATATTGGAAAACCTTCGATTTAATGATATTGTTATTTCTCTTAAGGCATCAAACGTCCTTGACACAGTAACGGCGTATAAGAAGATATCTAGGCTTTGTGATTACCCAATGCATTTAGGTGTTACTGCTACTGGTTCGCCATTCTCCGGAGCGATTAAAACAAGCATTGCTATCGGAGCTTTACTCTTAGAAGGTATTGGTGATACAATTAGGGTATCGCTTACAGATACCTCAGTTTGCGAGGTATTGGCTGCAAAAGCCATACTGGAATCATTAGAATTGCGTAAATTCGGGCATAGTATTATTAGTTGCCCAACCTGTGGCAGATGTGAGGTAGACTTGGTAAAGTTAGTAAAGAACTTTGAGAATAAGGTTTCGCTTATTCCAACAGATCATCCTAAGTCAATAGCCTTGATGGGATGCGTGGTTAATGGTCCGGGTGAGGCAAAAGAAGCAGATATAGGTATAGCTTTCGGTAAGAAAGACGGATTGTTATTTAAGAATGGAAAAGCAGCAAGGAAGGTTTCTTACACTGATTGCCTGGGTGTGTTATTAAAGGAGCTAGATAAATAGAATGGTTCAAAATCTAAAAGATAAAGTACGGCATGATTTAGTTTCTCGGTATAGCAGTCTGATAAATAAGATGCCCATGGATAATTATGAATTAAGAAATGCGATTGCTGATATTTTAGAAAGCATTGTCAATACTCCTAAAAGTAATTTTTCTAACGAAGAAAGGGAAAAAATCATCCGTGAACTGGTTGATGAATTTGCGGGATTCGGCCCTATTGAGGATTTAATGAAAGATCCCCAGGTTACCGAGATTATGATTAATGGGCCTAAGAGAATTTATGTGGAGCGAGCTGGCAAAAAGGAACTTTCCGGAATTGTTTTTGATAGTGAAGAGCAGGTAATGTCTTTGGCGCATAAGATGTTAATGTTCACCCGCAGGCGAGTTGATGAGTCTTTTCCCTATACCGATGTTTCTCTTAAAGATGGCTCAAGGGTAAATATTATTATATTTCCTGTGGCTTTAGATGGACCGGTAATAACCATACGAAAGTTCTTAAAAGAAATCAATAAGGTCGAAGACTTAATAGAATTTCATACTTTAGATAAGCGAATGAGTGAATTCTTAGTAGCAGCAATTAAGGCAAGGGTTAATATAATATTCTCTGGGCCTACCGGAGCAGGAAAGACCACTACCTTAAATGTTCTTGCTTCTTATATCCCAAATGATGAACGTATTGTTACTATTGAAGATACTGCAGAATTATATCTCACTCAGGATCATGTAGTCAGGCTCCAGGCTAAGCAGGCTAATATTGAAGGCAAGGGAGAGATAACCATAAGGCATCTCTTTAGAAATTCTTTACGTATGCGGCCGAAAAGAATTATTATTGGTGAAATTAGAGGGGCGGAGGCCTTGGATATGTTGCAGGCGATCTGTTCCGGACATGGAGGATCTTTAGCGGTAATTCACTCCGATGATCCGCAGGATGTAATTTATAGAATTGAAACCATGATTTTGACTTCAGGCATTCCAATCACGCTTGATGCTATCAGCCGGCAAATAGCCGCAGCCGTTAATATTATTATTCATCAACAACAGCTTCCGGATGGCTCAAGGAAAATTACTAATATTACTGCAGTTAACGGCCTTAAAAATGGCCAGGTTATATTAGAGGATATATTTAATTATGATATTGAAAGTATTTCTCCGGAAGGCAAAGTCAAAGGCGCATGGCGGGCTACCGGTGTTGTACCTATATTTTATGATAAATTTATGAAGGCAGGGGTAAATTTGCCCGAAGAAATATTTAAAAAGGATTAATTTATGTACTGGTCAAAAACATTTATACCTACTTTAAAAGAAACTCCGCAGGAAGCAGAGTCAATAAGCCATCAATTACTTTTGCGTGCTGGATTTGTGCGCATGCTTATGGCCGGGGCATACTCTTATTTACCTTTGGGCTTAAAAGTTTTAAATAATATTGAGAATATTATTAGGCAAGAGATGAATGCAGTTGGTGCTTCGGAAGTTTTATTGCCGGCTTTACAACCGCTTGAATTATGGCAACGTACAGGCCGGGACCAGACTTTAGGCGATGTAATGATAAAATTTCAAGACCGCCGAGGCAGAAAAGTATGTCTTGGGCCCACGCATGAAGAGATCATTACGGATTTAGTAAAAAATCATGTTTCTAGTTATAAGCAGCTGCCGCTGGTTTTATTCCAGATCCAAACTAAGTTTCGGGATGAAATTCGGCCGCGGTTCGGTCTAATCCGGGCCTGCGAATTTATAATGAAGGATGCTTACAGTTTTGATAAAGATGATGCCGGATTAGATAAGAATTACCAGGCTTGTTTCGAAGCTTATAATAAAATATTTAGAAGATGCGGCCTAAAAATACTTACAACTGAAGCCGATTCTGGAGTTATGGGAGGAAAGGTTTCGCATGAGTTTATGGTTAGGGCAAAAGACGGGGAAGATATAGTCTTAGTTTGTTCTAATTGCAATATCGCTTTAACCTTTAAAGAAGGCCTAGATTTAAAATGCCCTAAATGTAAGAATGATCTGGAGAAAGTTAACACAATTGAGGTTGGCCATATCTTTAAGCTTGGTACAAAATACAGTGAAGGGCTCGGGGCAAATTTTTCAGATGCAGATGGAAAACTTAAACCCATTATTATGGGCTGTTATGGTATAGGCGTGTCTAGGCTTATCTCAGCAGTTATTGAACAAAATAATGATGCGAATGGAATTATCTGGCCTAAAGAATTAGCACCTTATCAGGCGATAATCCTGGCTTTAGATAATCTGGATAGTAGCATGATGTCGGAAGCTTTAAATCTATATAAGGGACTTAAGGAAAAAGGGATAGAAGTCTTGTTTGATGATCGCGATGAGCGAGCAGGAGTAAAATTTAAGGATGCAGATTTGTTAGGCATACCCTTACAGATAATCATTGGTAAGAATACATTAAAGAATAATACGATTGAGATAAAGATTCGTAGCACCCAGGAGAAAATCATTAAGCCTAAAGAAGAAGCATTAAGATTTATAATTGATACTATTCATGGATAATAATGAATTAATTGCTCAATTAAAGTATTTGATAGAGAATTTTCTAAAGAATAAAGATTTTATTTTAATTGATTTGATATACAGGTATGAAGGAGGGGATCTATTTTTAAGAATTTTAACAGATCATCCAAAAGGCGGGATAAATTTGGATGTTTGCGCATCGTTAAACCGCCAAATTGGGGATTTAATTGAAGAGGCAAATGTCTTTAAGGATAGATTCATTTTAGAGGTATCTAGTCCCGGCCTAGACCGGCCGCTTAGGACAAAAACTGATTTTTTTCGTTCTCAAGATAAAAGGGTGAGATTTTTCTTAAATACATTAATTAACGGCAAGCTAGAATGGGAGGGAATTATTAAAGATGTAAATGATTCTGCTGTTTACGTCGACGTAGAGGGAGAGACACTGGAGATTCCTTTATTCAATATTAATAAGGCAAAACCAGTTTTATAAATAATATAAAGTGAGGATAAAATGAGTCAAGAATTATTAGCGATCATCGAACAGATTGAAAGAGAAAAAGGTATAAAAAAAGAAGTGCTTATACAGGCGGTTGAAAGTGCTTTGGTTAGTGCAGCCAAGCGTGTTATTGATCTTAAGCCGGAGGAAGAGCTAAAAGTAGAGATTGACCGCTCTAACGGTAAAATCCGGGCCTTTAGAAATAATGAGGAGATTACAACAATCGATTTTGGCCGTATTGCTGCCTCTACTGCACGCCAGGTTATAATACAGAAAATGCGGGAAGCAGAAAAAGACGTAGTTTTTAATGAATTTCAGGGCAGGGTTGGAGAAATTGTAAGTGGCACAGTTTACCGTTTTGAAAAAGGAAATATTATTGTGGATTTACTGGGCAAAACCGAAGGTTTACTTCTTAAACGTGAGCAATCTCCTAAGGAAGAATTTAAACAAGGCCAAAGATTACGTGCTTATGTATTGGAAGTTAAAAAAGAAGCCAAAGGGCCGCAGATTATACTCTCGCGTACACATCCAAATTTAGTAAAAAAGTTGTTTGAATTGGAGGTGCCGGAGATCTATGAGGGGATAGTTGAGATAAAATCGATTTCCCGTCAGGCTGGTGAACGGACAAAGATTGCAGTATACTCCAAAAATGATAAAGTGGATTCTGTCGGTGCCTGTGTCGGCATGCGCGGAAACCGTGTACGTAATATTGTGAACGAACTTTATGGCGAGAAGATTGATATAGTCCGTTTCAACGAGGATATCAGGGAGTATATCAAGAACGCACTTTCTCCGGCTAAGGTTTCGGAGATAAAATTGGATAAAGATAAAATGAAGGCTGAAGTAATTGTTGAAAATGATCAACTTTCGTTATCTATCGGTAAACATGGCCAGAATGTACGTCTTGCCTCAAAGCTGATAGGTTGGGAATTAGATATCCGTACTAAGGCGATGGTAGCCGAGGCAGCTTTCTCAAAAACTAAAGAAGAACCCCCTGTTTTAGAGCCAGAAGAAGCTCAGGCTATAAAGAAACCAAAGAAAGAAAAGAAAAAGAAGAAAGCCACAATCGGATTAGAAGAATTGTCTGGCATAGGAGAAAAGATTTTACTTAGCCTTAAAGATGCAGGCATAAATTCATTAGAGGATTTATCAAAGTCTAAAGCAGAAGATTTAACTAAAATAAAAGGAATCGGCGAGAAAAAGGCAGAGAAATTAATTGCTGAGGCCAAAAAGTTAAATAAATAGAAAGAAGATCATATGGTTAAACAGAAAAAAGATAAGAAAGTTATAAAGAAAGAAGTTCAAACTAAAACAAAGAAAACGGTTGCCAAGGTAACTAAGGCTGCTTCTAGCTTAGTAAAGAAGAAAAAGGAAGAAGCCAAGGTTAAGGCTATTAAGCCCAAGATTGAAGTTAAGGTCAAGCCCGCGGTTGTACTTAAACAGAAGCCCAAGCCCGAGATAAAGCACGTAGTTACTAAGACCGATATTAAGCCTGTGATAAAACCAAAATCCGAGCCTGCGGCAGAGGTAAGTACGCATATCAAGGTTGAACCTAAGGTTGAGATTAAAATTGAACCCAAGATTGAGATAAAGCCAGTTATTGCCCCAGAGGCCGCATTAAAAGAATTAATTATTGAGTTACCTATCACAGTCAAGGATCTAGCTATAAGATTACAAGAAAAACCGTCGACTATTATTAAATCTCTTATGGATATGAGAATAATGGTAGGTATAAATAATAGCCTTGATGAAGCAACTGCTAATAAGATCTGCGAGAAATATCATTTTAAAGTTAAGACCGCCCCTACTGAGGAAGAGACAACTCTAAGTATACATAATATAAAAGACGAATCCAAAAATCTTAAAATACGTCCTCCGATAGTTACTTTTATGGGACATGTTGATCATGGTAAAACCTCACTTTTAGATGCAATTCGTAAAACTAAAGTTGCAGAAGGTGAACACGGCGGCATTACCCAGCATATCGGTGCTTATAGAGTAGTTTTGCCTGGCGGAGAAATAACTTTCTTAGATACCCCAGGCCACGAAGCCTTTACTGCTATGCGTTCTCGCGGAGCAAGCGTAACTGATATAGTAGTATTAGTTGTTGCTGCCGATGACGGAATAATGCCTCAGACCCAAGAGGCTATTGATCATGCTAAAGCTGCCGGGGTATCAATAATCGTAGCTATGAATAAAATTGATAAGGCCGGAGCGGATATTGATCGCGTAAAGAAGCAGCTTGCGAAAGTGGATTTGAATCCTGAAGATTGGGGTGGAAAAACTATTTGTGTACCTGTTTCAGCAAAGACCGCAGAAGGGATAGATAATTTATTAGAAATGATCCTTCTGGAAGCGCAGATGCTGGAATTGAAAGCCAATCCTAATCGGCTTGCAAAGGGGATTGTTATAGAAGCCCAGATGTCTAAAGGCAGAGGCCCGGTTTCAACTTTACTTATACAGAACGGGTCGCTACGTTTAAATGAAAATATAATTGTCGGTAATTTTTATGGTAAGATCCGCGCTATGTTTGATGATCATGGCCACTCTGTAACAGTAGCGCCACCGGCTTTCCCGGTAGAGGTTTTAGGTATTTCCGGCGTCCCGGATGCAGGAGAACAGTTCTTTGCAATTGCTGATGAAAAACAAGCCAAAGAATTAGCTACGCTTAGGGCTGAACGCCAAAAGCAGCAGGATGTTAAGGTTTTTAAAAAGGTGAGCCTTGAGGAATTGCATGCCCAGATACAGGCAGGTAAGATCAAAGAATTAAATATAATTATTAAAGCCGATGTCCAGGGCTCGCTTGAGGCAATAAAAGAAACCTTAAATAAGCTTAATGTTTCAGAGATTAAGTTAAATATAATCCATGCCGGAGTGGGCAATATTAATAATTCTGATGTAATTCTGGCAGTTGCATCTAATGCATTGATCTTAGGGTTTAACGTGGCTATGGATGATTTGGCCAAAGAGCTTGTTGGTAAGGAAGGCGTTGATGTTAAGACCTATAATATAATTTATGAATTAGCCAATGATATCAAAGCAGCTATTGAAGGAATGCTTGAGCCAAAAATAAAGAAAGTCTTTTTAGGCAGGGCTGAGGTGCGCAAGGTTTTTAAGCTCTCCCGTGCAGGTATAATAGCTGGTTGTTTTGTTGTAAAGGGTAAGTTTAATCGTACCAGTATGGTCAGCTTAGTTAGAAACGGCGAAGTTGTTTTTGAAGGTAAGCTTTCGTCCTTAAAGCGTTTTAAAGATGATGTGCGTGACGTTGCCGAAGGTTTTGAATGCGGAATGAGTATTGCCGGATTTGACCAACTAATGGAAGGCGACATTATCGAAGCGTATGAAGAACAGAGAATTTTGCGTAAATTATAAGTTGAAAATAAGTAGCTATCTTGAATTTGATGTTTAAAGATTGGAGTTAATAAAGATATGAAGAAAAGGATTTTAAGTGGAATGCGTCCGACTGGTAAGTTGCATTTAGGCCATCTTGTTGGGGCTTTGGATAACTGGATAAAGTTACAGCAAGAATATAGCTGCTTCTTTATGGTTGCAGATTGGCATGCATTAATGGGTGAATATGAAGATACATCCCATCTTTATGAATACTGTATTGATAATGTTATTGATTGGTTAAGTGTAGGAATCGATCCTAAAGAATCCACTATTTTTATCCAGTCGCATGTCCCTGCGCACGCAGAGCTGCATATGATTTTCTCATGCATTACCCCTTTAGGTTTATTAGAACGCTGTCCTACATATAAGGAACAGATGCGCGAGGTTAAAACGCGAAATCTCAATACCTATGGATTTTTAGGTTATCCGGTTCTCCAGGCAGCAGATATTCTTCTTTATAAAGCAGAAAAAGTTCCTGTTGGCAAGGATCAGCTTGCGCATCTTGAGCTGACCCGAGAAATTTCCCGGCTTTTTAATAATCTCTATAAGAGAGAAATTTTCCCTTATCCGGATGCAATTCTGACTCAGACGCCAAAATTATTAGGTTTAGACGGAAGAAAGATGAGTAAGAGCTATCTTAATACGATAAATCTTTCTGATGGCCCGGATGTTATAGAGAAGAAGATAGCCACAATGTTTACTGACCCTAAGAGGATAAAATTAAATGATCCAGGGCACCCAGAAGTTTGTAATGTCGCCAAGTATTACGAAACTTTTGCGCCTGGTAATAAGGATGAAGTTATTGATTGGTGTAAGAATGCCAAGATAGGTTGTACCGAGTGTAAGAAAAGATTGGCCGCGGCTATTATTGAAAAACTTAAAGTTATTCAGGCTAAAAGGTTAGAATTAAGCAAAGATAAGTCAGAGATAAAGAAGATTTTGGAAGAGGGTAAGCTTAAGGCTTCAAGCTATGCTGAAAATACCTTAAAGGAAGTGCGAAAGGTAATTGGTTTATGAGCTATAAGATAAAATTAGAAGTATTTGAAGGCCCATTGGATCTGTTGCTTTATTTAGTTAAGAAAGACCACTTAAATATCTATGATATCCCTATCTCAAAAGTTACGGATCAGTATCTCCAGTACCTAAATTTGATGCAATTACTGGATTTAAATGTTGCCGGAGAATTTTTGGTTATGGCAGCAACGTTGATGCAGATAAAGTCAAAAATGCTGCTTCCTGCCGAGGAGCTTTCTAGCGAAGAGGCCAAGGAAGACCCGCGTGAAGAATTGGTACGCAGACTTCTTGAATATGAGAAATTTAAGGAAATTGCTGAAACTTTGCGCCAAAGAGAGACAGACCAGCGCGAGGTCTTTAAGCGGCCAAAAGTAGAAATTGAGCAAGACGTAAAAGAAAAGAAAGATACATATTTTGAAGCCAGTATTTTTGATTTGATCAATGCTTTTTCCAAAGCCTTAAAAGATATTCCCAAAGAGGTTTTCTACGAGGTAGTTAAGGACCAATTCACAGTTGAAGAAGCGACCCATGAGATTTTGCATCTTTTATTAGTAAGGGCCGAAGTGAAACTTTCGGAATTATTTTCCCGGGCCAAGAATAAAATGGATGTTATTGTGACTTTCTTAGCGGTATTAGAGCTAATTCGTATGAAAGAAATTATTGCCCGTCAAAGTGAGTTGTTCGAAGAAATAGATATCCTACGTAATAAAGAAAACATTATCCCAAATGAGCGAAGAGATCAGGCAGACCCTGCTTAAAGGTAATTCTCCGATAATTACGCAAAATGAATCCGAAGAGGATGTTGTTTTAAATATCTCCTTGCGGCCAAAGAAGTTCTCTGAATTCGTCGGGCATAAAGATATATTAGATAACTTAAAGATATCTATTCAGGCAGCCCGGCAAAGAAAGGAGCCCTTGGAACATGTACTGCTTAGCGGGCCTCCGGGGCTAGGAAAAACGTCTTTAGCGCATATTATTGCTCATGAGATGAATTCTAAGATTACTGCAACCAGCGGACCGGCAATTGAAAGGGCCGGCGATCTAATCGGTATATTAACGAACCTAGAAAGCGGGGATATTCTTTTTATTGATGAAATACACCGCTTATCCAAGGTAGTTGAAGAATTCTTGTATCCGGCCATGGAGAGTTTCCAGATTGATTTTGTGATTGATAAAGGGCCCTATGCTAAAACAATAAAGTTCAATCTTAAACCCTTTACCTTGGTGGGAGCAACTACGCGTACAGGTTTATTAGCCGCTCCTTTAAGAGGAAGATTCGGTATGTTTTATAATCTGGATTTTTATCAGGTTGAAGATTTAAGCAAGATTGTCAAGCATTCGGCTAAGATTCTGGGGGTTGATGTTGAAGATGGGGCAACTCTAGAGATTGCCCGTAGATCTAGAGGCACACCGCGCATTGCTAACAGATTGTTGCGTCGAATAAGAGATTATGCCCAGGTTGCAAAAATAGATAAGATAACCGAAGGCATGGCTGCTAAATCGCTTGATGATTTACGCATTGATAAAGCAGGGCTTGATGATCTGGATCGAAAGGTTTTAAAATTAATTTTAGATTCTTATGATGGTGGGCCTGTGGGTATAGAGGCATTGGCTGCAAGTTTAAATGAAGAAGTTGATACTATTGCCGATACAGTCGAGCCCTACCTTTTAAAAGTCGGTTACCTAAAGCGTACTTCGCGTGGACGTCTGGCTACTAAAACGGCATTTGAGCATTTTGGATTGAAATATAATAAAGAAAAACAGGAAGAGTTATTCTAAGCTATGAATCTTCTTCTGCATATCTGCTGTGGGCCGTGTATGATTTATCCTCTTGAGGTATTAAAGCTTAAAGGCTTTAGCCCAATTGGTTATTTCTATAATCCGAATATCCATCCTATCTTGGAGTTCAATAATAGGAAGAAAGCTGTCCTTGATTTAAAAAGCGATATCGAGGTAATTTATCCTGAATATTCGCCAAAAGAATTTTTTCGGGCAGTTAATTTAAAAGAAGAGCCAAGTGTGCGCTGCCCAATTTGCTGGCGCATTAGGCTAAAGAAAACTGCGTGCCTGGCAAAGGAAAAAGGCTATAAATATTTTACCACTACTCTTTTAGTCAGTCCCTATCAGAATCATGAGGTGCTTAAGAAAATCGGCCAGGAGGTTGGCCTTGAAGAAGGGGTAGAGTTTGTTTATGCTGATTTTCGCTCAGGTTTTCGTAAGGCCCATGATCAGGCTAAAAATAAGGGCATATATTGTCAAAAATATTGCGGATGTATTTATTCAGATATAGAGCGAGAAAAAAAATAGAATGAAAAAAGTAGCATGTTTCTTATTTGTTTTCTTAATTTTCTTTAGCACAAGGGCATTATCCTTAAATGATTCAAGCAAGATAAATAAGGGTATTTGGGTTTCTGTTTTTTCTAAGGAAAAGGTCCTTTTTTCTCAAGGCGCAGTCAAAGAATTAGTAAATTTTGCCCAGAAAAATGGGATAGATGAGATTTATCTGCAGATGTATCAGTCAGGCAAAGCTTTTTATGATACCAAGTTTACTGACCGTGCAAAGTATGAGGAAATGCTTAAATCAGCAGGGGCTGATCCGATCGATATTTTATTAAAAGAGGCAAGTTTAAAGAATATAAAAGTTTTTGCCTGGATAAATGTTTTAGGTATTGGGCAAAATAAGTCTGCACCAATAGTTAAAAAATTCGGCGACTCAATTTTAACCCGGGATCAATATTTGAAGACCTCCGGAGGCCTAAGAAACCAAGATTTGGATAAGTACCATATAAGAGATGAGCATTTTTTCTTAGAGCCTGGTGATCCGCGGGTCGGAGATTATACGTTATTAATTGTGGATGAGATTATTACCAGGTATCCGCTTTTAAAGGGTTTTCACCTAGATTACGTACGCTATCCCATGACTGTTCCTTTTATTCCAAGTTCAAAATTTAATAAATTCGGGCTTGATTATGGATTTGGCCAGAGGAATATAACTCGTTTTAAAGAAAAAAACGGCATCGATCCTTTAAAAGATTTAAAAACTGAGCAGAAGTTTGCTCTTTGGGATAATTGGAAACGCCAACAGATTACAGATTTTGTGCGTAAAATCTCTAAATATATAAAAAAGAAATCCCCTGGTATGCTTGTTTCTTGCGCAGTGATTGCTTCTCCTGAAAGGGCATATACCACCCTTTATCAGGATTGGCCTTTATGGCTGGAGAAGTCGTTTATAGATTACGTTATTCTTATGAATTATTCGAAAGATAATCAATTGATAAAAGAAATCTCTAAGTCCGCAATAGCCTTACGCGAAAAGGGAAAGGTCTATGTAGGGTTAGGGCCATTTCTTTTTAAAAATAATTCTTCAGGGTTCTTAGAGCAGTATAGAATAACCCTGGCTACAAAACCTGATGGAATCGCCTTTTTTTCCTATGATGACTTAGCTGACCTGGATTTAACACTTCCTTAAAAGATTAGCCCAATATTCTAATAAAATTTATGCTTAAATTATCAGATTTTGCTTATTGTTTACCCA
>Ga0247841_10004405_pt1 | contig 24211 bp, 25 predicted proteins | sample LaCruzMarch2015__2_FD_192410 | JGI IMG/M metagenome (GOLD analysis project Ga0247841, IMG submission 192410) | Freshwater microbial communities from meromictic Lake La Cruz, Castile-La Mancha, Spain - LaCruzMarch2015_18m | ecosystem: Environmental > Aquatic > Freshwater > Lake | place: Spain... | reverse complement strand
CGAGGAAGATGCCGCCCCACAGATTCAAACGATTGCTCGTGCGCTGCAGCACCTCCGCCGTCTGACGTCCGGGGCGGATGCCCGGGACAAAGCCGCCGCGCTTCTGAATCTGCTCGGCAAGGTCATCCACTTTGAATGTGACGGATACGTAGAAGAACGTAAACGCAACCACCAGCAAAAAGTAAATGAACAAGTAGAGGATGCTCGGATTCTGCGGGCTCAAATAGAGACCGATGAAGCTCACAACCGACGCGAACTTGGGGGCAGTCTGAAGAAACTGAGCCAGAATCGCCGGGAACGTGATGAGGGAAACGGCGAAAATGATGGGGATCATGCCCGCCTGATTGAGACGAATGGGAATGCCGCCCTGTACCCCGCGCCCCGCGCCCTGATTGGCGTACGTAATGGGCACGAGCTTGTGGGCATCAGTGAAGAGCACAACGGCGATCAACATCGCTATCGAAACGATTGCAAAAAGAAAGAATAACCCCATCTTCCCCTGCCCTCCGACAAGGATGGAACTTAAGGAAGCCGGGATACCGGAGACAATGCCCGTGAAAATGATGAGCGAAATGCCGTTGCCGATTCCTTTCTCCGTAATGAGCTCGCCGAGCCACATCACGAAGACCGATCCCGCTGTCACATAGAGCATGGGCAGGAGGACGTAAGGGAAAGACGTGTCGATCAGGTTGAGACCGCCGCGGCTGAGCAGAATGAGAAATCCGTAGCTCTGCAGGAATGCGAGTGGAAAACTGATCCAGCGCATGTAGCGGTTGAGCGTCTGCTGGCCCTGCGCTCCCTCTTTGCTGAGCGCTTCTAACTTGGGGAAGATCACGGTGCACAGCTGCACGATGATCGATGCATTGATGTAGGGCGAAAGACCAAGGAGTACGATAGAGAAGTTGTCGATGGATCCTCCGGTGAGTGCCACGAAGATCCCCATGGGACCCGAAGCGGATCGCGAGCCCAGATACTGCTGAAGTGCTGCCGGATCAGTACCCGGAATCGTGATGTGCGCAACAACGCGGTAAATAAAAAGAAGCCCGATCGTCATGAGAATGCGACGGCGCAGATCCTCGGAATGCCAGAGTTGTCTGAGATAAGTGAACACGGGAACGTTTGGAACCTTGGAAGGATAGAGGAAGTGATGGTTACATTGTTACATTGTTGAATGGTTACCCATGAAACAGCTGAAGACTCGCTTGCGAACAATGTAACAATAGAACCATTGATCAGGAAATAAGGGTAATAGACCCGCCAGCCTCCCCAATCGCTTTCTTTGCACTCTTCGAAACTGCATGAACAGTAAGATCGAATTTCTTGGTCACCGTTCCCTGGCCCAGAATCTTCACCGGATGATTGGTGGTCCGTAAGCGGTGAGTGCGGAGCGCAGCGGTATCGTAGACACCGGCCGGCAACTGGGCCTCAAGCGTCTCGAGGTTGATCACTTCAAACGTGCGGTGCATCGGTCGCTTGAACCCCGGAAGCTTGGGCTGACGGATAATCAGCGGAACCTGCCCTCCTTCAAAACCGAACTTGCGGCCCTTACCGGCACGTGACTGCTGGCCTTTGGTACCGCGTCCGGCTGTCGTACCGCCACCGGCACTGCTCCCGCGGGCAATGCGCTTGCGCTTGTGGGTGGAGCCGGGTGTAGGACGGAGCATGTGCAACATTTCGATGGAATGAGGAATGGAGAGTGAGAAACACAAAGAATGGATCCTTTCACTGAGAGACAAAGGACGGACGGCATCGTAGAGGCTCGGGAGCGGAAGGTAAAGGGAGGATCGTCTCCTTTTCTGCCCTTTTTCGTGCAGGCACGCAATCGGAACTGTCGGACCTTTTGTGGTACAAAGCACGCAATGTCCGGAAAAACCGCTTTGATTGTACTGCTCTGTGCTCTCGTGACCGGAGCTGGCGCGCAGGCCCCCACCGTCACACGCGCAGAGGCAGTGGTGTTTCTTTTTCAGGTAAGCCGAATATCTCTTCCCGTTATCGATGACCTCGAACCGCCCTTTTCGGATGTCGATGTCGGCAGCCTGCAGGAACGGGCACTGAAGGTGGCTGTGGAACGCGGTATGATCGACATGGATCCGGTGACGAAATCCGTCGACCCCGATGCTCCTGTCTCACGCGGCGAGTACCTGCGCATGCTCGGTGTCCTCTTCTCTCTGCCCACGGATCCTGCCAACCACTACACCGATATTCCCTCTTTCGCCTCGTACGCTCCGTACGTGTGGCTAGCCGAGCGCTGCCAACTCTTTGCGACAGAAAAACAGGGGGAACTGAAACCAGAGGAACCCCTCTTGCTCAATGAAGCTGCCGGAGCGGTGTATGCGCTGCTGCGGTGTTCTCTCTCCTCATCACCACTCCCGCAGGACACATCAATCGTCATGGCTCCGACCGAACCTCTGGCAATCTCAACCACCGTAGCCACCCAGATCCCTTCGCAAACTTCTTCGCAACGTCTGATCTCCGTCCTCACGTCGCCTCTTCTTCCTTTTCCCAATGCCACCGAGCAAAAAAAATTGCAGATCATCGGTCTTGTGAATCAGGAGCGGATGGCCAAGGGGCTGCTCCCGCTCATCCGCAATGCGCAGCTGGAACAGGCGGCGCAGGCACATGCCAAAGACATGTACAAACGCGGCTACTTCAGTCACTTCAATCCGGAAGGCCAAAATTACATCGACCGGATCCGTGCCACCCAATACCTCACGCTGCCTGCTGAACTCTGCCCCTGTCAGGCCGTCTTCGATCTGAGCGAGCTCTTTAACCAGCGCAGTGAAGTGAGCCAGCACTATCTCGTGACCAAGCGCGCCCCCGTGTGCAACTGCAATCCGCGGTTCGCACTCGGCGAAAACATCGCCCGCGGCCAGCAAACCGCACCGATTGCCGTGGAGCAGTGGATGGCTTCAACAAGCCACCGTCAGACCATTCTGCAGACGCTCTTCCGCGAAACGGGCGTCGGCGTCTACGGCGATGTGTGGGTGCAGGAATTCGGGTCACTTTCTCTGGAATAAGCCGCACCCGCGAAGCAGTAGAGACGAACCGACGGTTCGTCTCTACTGCATGTGTTTTCACGACCTCGTCAGCTCCAGAAGCGTCCTCCCGAACTCCTCCGAAGCCTCGGCCCCGTTGCCCGTGACGATGAGGCCATCGACCGTGACGGAGTCTCCCGTGAATCCGGCACCGGCCTGCTCAAGAATTGCTCTCTGTGTCCCCTGACCGTCATCCCACACCGTGGCCTTTTTGCCCTCGAGCACTCTGGCCTTTGCCAGGATCAAAGGAGCGATGCAGATGGCTCCGAGCGGCAGGGAGGCAACCGCAGCCTCGTGAGCGATCCTGAGCGCCTCGGGGTGACGCACGTAAGCCTCCGCACCGCCTCCGCCGATGAAAGCGATACAATCGAAATCCGCAACCTTCACCTGCTTGAGTGAAAGCGTGTTCTGCACGGACCCGCCGAACCGTCCCGTACACGTTCCCCCTTCGCCACTCGCAACGGTGACCTCCAGGCCTCCGCGTTCCAGCTCGGTGCGGGTGCGCTCGTACTCCCAGTCCTGATAGTCCTTCTGCGCGATGACGATGAGAGCCTTTTTTGCCATGGCCCCATTCTACTCGACTCTACAATTTGCGGTTTGAATCAGTAACAATCGCGTAACACAAAATCGCAAATCACTGGATCGCTCTGAACGGCCATTGTCCGAACAAAGCAGGTGCAGCACTCAGAATTCCATTCGGATCAGTGTCGTTAGGTGTAAAAGCATCGCGAGTCATCGTGCCAAATACTTCCCCAAATCTGGCATGTACGCAGTGTCCAATGTTCAACACCTCCTGCTGATTATCAATCAATCCATTGCAGCAACCTTGCACGGAATGATAAAAACACGTCTCTCCTTCGCGTGCGCATAATTCAGAAGGCTTCAAAGGTGTCATAGAGAAAAAAGAAAAGGAAATAGAAGGAGAGTAAGTCTGATAGCACCCTCTATCATCGTCAATACGATGAGCTACGTATCAGAAAACGAGCAACCAGCAACGTGCAACAGAACCCGAAGTCCGATTCCCTATTCCCTACTGAATCACATCCTTCTTCGAGACCTCCGTCACGCCCAGACGCTCACCTTCGAGCACCGCGGCATCCTGCCGTGCACCTTCGGTCTCTTTGAGCGGCTTCTTTTCGGGCGTGTCTTCGGAAGGCATTCCACTTTTCCACTTGAGGTGCTGCAGGGCCTTCATCACCGCCTGTGCGTTCACGAGCTTATTGGAACTCCCGAAGCGCTTCGAGAGGACATCCTGCACACCTGCCTGCTCCAGAATGACGCGCACGGCCCCGCCGGCGATGAGCCCCGTGCCCTTGCTCGCCGGGAGCAGACGGATCTTCGCTGCCTTGAACTTGATGTTCACTTCGTGCGGAATCGTGCCCTCGCGCAGAGGAATGCGAATCATGCGCCGCTTGGCATCGACTGCCGCCTTCTTCACTGCGGCCTGCACCTCGGCGGCCTTGCCCGTACCCAGCCCCACCTTGCCCTTCTTGTTGCCGATCACCACGATGGCGCGAAAGCGCATGCGGCGTCCGCCGGCGACCACGCGCGTCACACGGTCCACGGAGAGCGTCACCTCATCAAACTCACTGTGCTCGCGGGGGCGGCGATCACCTTTCTTGCGGTCGGGACGGGAAGATTTGGCCATGACGTTGGGGATTAGGGATTGGGGATTGGAATATTAGGAACGAGAGACGCACCCCTTCGCGGGTGCGGGAATCAGAATTTAAGTCCGCCTTCGCGGGCAGCATCGGCGAGCGCCTGCACAATGCCGTGGTAGGCGTAGGCGTTGCGGTCGAAGACGATTGAGGTGATCTTGGCCTCTTTGGCCTTCTTGGCGATGAGTGCTCCCAGCTTCTTTGCGCCTTCTACCGTGGGCTTGGCCTTCACCTCGCGCGTTCCGGCCGCCACGATGGTCTTGCCGGCATCGTCATCAATCACCTGCACCGTCACCTGCTGGAGCGAGCGATACACCGTAAGACGGGGGCGCACGGCCGTGCCGCGGACCCGGGCGCGGATGCGCCTCTTTCTGCTGAGCCTAAGTTGGAGCTTGGAACGTATCATGGTTCTGAAAGGTTATGCGGCAGGTGCGCCCTTGCCGACTGCGGCCTTGCCAGGCTTGCGACGGACAAACTCGGTACTGTAGCGAATACCCTTGCCCTTGTATGGCTCCGGTACGCGGAATGAGCGGATATTGGCGGCCACCTGACCGACGAGCTGGCGATCGATGCCCTGAATCGTGAGCAGGTTCTTGTTCTTCTCGTCCTGTGTCATCGCGATCCCTTCCGGAATCGGAAACTCTACCGGATGGGAAAACCCGAGGTTTAAGATGAGTTTCTTGCCCTGCACCTGCACTTTATAACCCACGCCGATCACCTCCAGCGTTTTCTTGTAGCCTTCGGATACCCCGCGCACCATGTTTTCGACAAGCTGGCGGGTGAGCCCATGGCGCGCGCGGGCTGCGTCGCTGTCACCTTTGCGCGAAACAACAACCTTGTCCCCCTCCACCTTCAGCGTCACTTCGGGCAGAAACACATACGTAAGCTCCCCTTTGGAACCTTTCACGGACACCGTTTGGCCTGTGACGGTCACCGTCACACCACTTGGGATAGCCACTGGTTTGCGTCCGATTCGGGACATTCTAGGGATTGGGGATTGGAATAATAGGAATTAGGAGATTTCGCAGAGGAGTTCGCCACCGATTCTCTTCAGGCGCGCTTCACGATCGGTGATGAGACCCTGACTCGTCGTGAGGATGGCGATGCCGAACCCGTTTTCGATGGATTTGAGCTCATCCACGGAACGGTACAGACGCCGCCCGGGAGTGCTGACGCGCTTGAGCGTGATGGACGGATGAACGGTGGAGAAGGTCACGACAAGCTCCTGCTTGGGCGCCGTGCCCTCTACCGTAACACTCTGGAGCCATCCTTCGCGCACCAGAAGCTCGCAGAGATGCAGTTTGATTTTGGATAAGGGGGCGCGGCACTGCGCACGACCCGCTGACTGCGCATTGCGCACGCGGGTGAGGAGGTCGCCGATGGGGTCGTTGAGAATGGGCATAGTTACCAGGAGGATTTGGTTATACCAGGAATATCACCATTACACGCAAGCTCACGGAAGCAGATTCGGCAGATTTTGAAGAAGCGCAAATACCCATGGCGTCGTCCGCAAAGCGTACAGCGGTTGTAGACGCGTGTCGGGAACTTGGGTTTCTTGCCAGCGGCCTTGTCCTTGAGGAAGACTTCGAGGGCCGCACGTTGCTTATTGACGAGAGCGATACGAGCCATGGATAGGGTTAGGAGTAGGGTTAGGGGGTAGGAATAGGTTACTTCTTATTAGAAACGCGCTCGGCACGGAAGGGAACGCCGATGTGCTTGAGCAGGGAACGTGCGGGCTCATCCGTCTTGGCATTCGTCGTGATCTGCACCTGCACACCGAAGATCTTGCCGGCATCGACGGGAGGAACTTCGGGGAAGATCGAGTGATCCTTGAGACCGATGGCGTAATTGCCATGGCCGTCCAGCTTGGTCGTCACACCGCGGAAATCGCGGATGCGCGGAAGTACGTACGACAGAAACCGATCGAGGAACTCTTCCATGCGACGCCCGTGCAATGTGACCACGGCGCCGACGACCAGTCCTTCGCGGATCTTGAAGTTCGAGATTGCTTTGCGTGATCGCGTGAGGATGGCCTTCTGACCGGTGATCTTGGCCAGACACTGCGACACGAATTCGTGTGACTCTTTGGTGTCCATCTTTTCGCGGTTGATGCCCACGTTCACCGTGACCTTTTCAATGCGCGGGAGCGCATGAACGTTCGTGACCTTGAGGTCCTTCTTGAGAGCCTCGGCGATGGGGCCGCGCAGCCGATCATGGAGAGATTCATACTTCTTCATACATGCAGGGATGACTCTTCGGGCACCCTCACCCTACCCTCTCCCGTCGGGAGAGGAGATTCGGATGATGTCCGAAGCGATTGCTCGTGGGAGAGTGGCCGAAGGTGGATGCTGCTGAACTTCATATCTTATGAACCACGTCCGTGGCTGAAAGATTCGGGAATACGTGTCTCTTCGGGAACGCTGTGATCGGTCACCTGACCTTTCGGACCCTCGCCCTCCTGCACCGCCTCCGCACCAAAGCTTAAGCGCTTCCAGAACGGCTTGCGATCCGGTCCGGCTACTTTCTGCACCTCTCCTTCTTTACCCTCTTTGCCTTCCTTACTTTCCTGAGCTTTCAGTGGCGCCGCCTTGGGACCCTTCTTGGAAGTCACTTTGCCTTTGACGAGGACCTCGCCGCTCACCTTGGCAATGCGCATCTTGTGGCCTTTTTCGTCGATACGCATACCGATGCGCGTGGGCTTCTTGGTCTTGGCATCCATCACCATCACATTGCTCGCGGAGATGCTCGCCTCGTACTTGAGTCTCTGCCCGGGACCTTGGGCGGTCTTGCGGACGTGACGGGTGCGCATATTGACATCACTCACCACCAGCCGGTCGCCGAGAACGCGCAGGACCGTGCCGGTCTTGCCCTTATCTTTGCCGGAGATGACGAGGACGAAATCGCCCGTATGAATTCTCATAGAACGTCAGGAGCAAGGGAAAGAATCTTTTTGTAGCCGCCGGTCTTGAGCTCGCGGGCCACCGGTCCGAAGACGCGGGTTCCTTTGGGCTGCCCGTCCGTGGAGATAATGACACAGGCATTGTCGTCGAATTTGACCCCTCCCCCATCCGGACGGCGGATGAAATCACGTGTGCGCACGATCACGGCGCGCTCCACGGCCTTCTTGCGCACGGTGCCGCGCGGAGCCGCTTCTTTGATCGCCACGACGATGACATCACCGACGTGAGCATAGCGGCGCCTGCTCGATCCGAGCACCTTGATGCACATAGCCGACTTGGCACCCGTATTATCCGCCACGACGAGGATGGATTGCTGCTGGATCATTTGTGAGAGGAAGCCGAGGAACCCGAAGAGGCCGAGGAGTCCGAGGAGTGTTTCTTCTCATGAACCGTGTGCTTCTTTTCGCGATGGATACTCTTTTCGATCACTTCTTCTTCTTTGATTTCGCTCACGCGCGGAACGCGCTCCAGAACCTCCGTCACCCGGAAACACTTGTTCTTGCTCAGAGGACGGCATTCCGTAATGAGAACGGTATCGCCGGCAATGAGATCTTTGTGCTCACCGGGATCCGCCAGAAACTTCTTACTCCGCGTGAACCGCTTCTGATAGAGCGGGTGATAGACCGAACGATGGACGGTCACCGTAACGGTGCCGGTCATCTTTGCCGAAGTGATCTGACCTGTCTTGGTTCTCATGAGCGGGAGGGAGAGGTGGATGCGCGCTTTGAAGAGGCGGAAGCCTTGGTGGTGGAAGCGGGCTTGTCCGCCGGCTTGTCCGCCGTCTTGTCCCCCGTAGCCTTGGCGGAGGGGGAAGCTTTAGCGGAGGCGGGAACTGTACTGGGCTTTTGGGAGCCCTGCAATTGAGCAACGGTTTTTCTTGTCCATTCGGTTTTCATCTGTGCGAATTTGCGCCGCTCGCGGCGAAGCTTGGCGGTGTCCTTCTCTTTCTGCAGCTTCACGCCGAGACGCAGCTGCTCGAGCAGCAACGCCTGCGCCTTCATCTCGCGGACGAGATCGGGCATCTGCATGGCCTTCAGTTCGCCGGTGGCAGAGGTCTTTGGCATGATTTAGAGGAGTGAAGTGGTGACAATCTTCGTGATAATCGGGAGCTTGTACGCGGCCAGTCGCAGAGCGGTCTTGGCTGCCTGTTCATCGAGGCCACCCATTTCGAAGATCATGGTGCCCGCACGGATGATGGTGATGTAACGATCGAGAGATCCTTTGCCGGAGCCCATCGGAACTTCCGCGGCTTTGCGCGACACGGGAATGTGCGGAAAGATGCGAATCCAGATCTTGCCTCCGCGCTGCACACTGTGCGTGAGTGCGCGTCTCGCCGCCTCGATCTGACGGGCGGTGAGCTCGCCTGCTTCCTGAGCCTTGAGCCCCACCGTGCCGAATGCGAGCTGCGTTCCACGCGTGGCCTTACGACCGAATGCTCCGCGGTAGCGGTGTTGCTTTCGCCGTTTGATTTTCTTGGGCTCGAGCATGGAAAGTTAGGAAATAGGGGGTAGGGATAGGGTTAGGACGTGTGGAGGGAAGCGGAATGAATCTGCTGTACTTTCTTGAAGACGAGACCGTGATACACCCACACCTGCACACCGATCGTCCCGTACGTCGTCACCGCGTGACGGGTGGCGAACTCCACGTTCGCACGGAGCGTCTGCAGCGGGATGTTGCCCAGCTTGTGGAGCTCTGCGCGTGCGATTTCTGCACCGTTCAAACGACCGGAAATGGTGATTTTGATGCCGATGGCCCCCGCCTGCATGGCCTTTTCGAGTGACATCTTCACGGCACGACGATACGGCATGCGACGCTCGATCTGGCCCTGAATCGTCTCGGCGACCACATCGGCGTTGGCATCGGGATTGCGGATCTCCTGAATGTTCACCTCGAAGGACCCGCCCCACTGTTTCTCGAGCTGCTTGCGCAGATCTTCGATGGCCGCCCCCTGCTTGCCGATGATCACACCGGGCTTGCTCGAGTGGATGACCACGGAGGTCTTCTTGCCGCGATCAATCTCGATCAAAGCAATACCGGCATCTTTCATTTTCTTCGTGATGGAACGGCGGATCTGCACGTCCTGCAGGAATGCCTCGCGGAATTTCTTGCCACGGGCATACCACTTGCTCGGCCACGAGTGCGTGAGTCCGATCCGAAAGCCGTTGGCGTTTACTTTCTGACCCATGCGATGGAAGGAAACAAAAGAATGAAAGGAAATAAAGGAATGAAAGGATTACACGCTTTTTGAGGTGTTGGAATCGGGAGAGGCGTGCTTCGTCGTCTTCTTTTTTGAAGGAGCGTCTCCTTGTACCGGTTTTTCCTGCTCCTGTGAAGCTTTTGCGCCATTCTTTTGTTTCCTTTTACTCTTTTCTTTCCTCTCTTTCTTACCCTCCCTTTCGCCTTCCGCATCGGCAACTCCCAACACAATCTCAATGTGGCTCAGGAACTTACGAACCGGACGCATGCGGCCGCGCGCCATGGAAACACCGCGCCGGTAGCTCTGTGCCTGATTCACCACAATGGAACGGATGGTTAGCTCCTCCATGCGCTGCTTGTCGTTGTGCGTGGCATTGGCCACGGCGGACTTGAGCAGAGCGAGAATCATGCGTGCCCCTTTCTTGTTCGTATGCTCCAGAGAATCGATGGCATCGGACACGACGAGCCCACGGACCATCTGTGCGATGACATTGGCTTTCTTGGGCGCGATGCGGGCGGAACGGAGATAGGCTCTCATGGGTTATTTGGAAGCGGGTTTACCGGGAGCGGCAGCGGCGGGGGCAGGAGCGGCAGCGGCTGTTGCTGCGGCAGCTTGGGCTTCCTGCATCTTGCCACCGTGTACTTTGAACTTCGTGGTCCACGAGAACTCCCCGAGTTTGTGCCCCACCATCTGCTCCGTGACGTACACGGGCGTGAACTCTTTGCCGTTGTGCACTGCGAAGGTGAAACCCACAAACTCCGGCGGAATGTCGCAGTCGCGCGCCCACGTCTTGAGAATCTTTTTGTCGCCGGTGCCCACAAGCTTCATCACCTTGCTCAGGAGACGAGGATCAATGTAGGGGCCTTTGCTGAGGGAGCGGGACATTGGTAGGGGGTAGGGTTAGGGTTAGGGGTTAGGAATAGGGAGTAGGTTACTTCTTGCGCGGCTTCTTGATGCGGCGGCGGATAATCCACTGACTGGTCACCTTCTTCTTGCGGCGCGTCTTGACCCCGCGGGCCGGCTTGCCCCACGGCGTCTTGGGTCCGCTGCGGAGCCCGATCGGAGAATGCCCTTCTCCGCCTCCATGCGGGTGATCCACGGCGTTCATGGATTTACCCAGAACTTGCGGGCGATGGCCGAGCCAGCGACTGCGTCCGGCCTTGCCGATGGAGACCAGGTTGTGTTCGAGATTGCTCACCGTACCGACCGTCGCAAAGCACTCCTTCCAGACTTTGCGCACCTCGGTCGAGGGCAGCTGGACGAGAACGTAATCGCCATCCAGACCCATCAGCGTCGCGGAAGATCCGGCCGAACGGACGATCTGCCCGCCACGACCGCGCTTGATCTCGATATTGTGCACCTTGTAGCCCATGGGGATGTGCTGCATCTGCATGCAGTTGCCGACTTTCACCTTGGTACGGTCGGCACAGACCACCTGCATACCGATGGCAAGACCGTCGGGCGCCAAAATGTAGCGCTTGTCACCGTCGATGTAGTGCACCAGCGCGATGCGTGCGGAACGATTGGGATCGTACTCAATAGAGGCGACCGTGCCGGGCACGCCGGACTTGTCGATACGCTTGAAGTCAATCATGCGGTAGAGACGCTTGTGTCCACCGCCACGGTGCCGGACCGTAATGCGCCCGATATTGTTGCGGCCATTGATCGCCTGCTGACCGAACGTCAGCCGTTTCTCGGGCCGCTTCTTCGTGAGGCCAGAGAAGTCCGCGATCGTCATCTGGCGTCGTCCGGGAGTCGTTGGTGAACAGATGCGGAGTGCCATAATCAGGCGTGTTTGAAGGTAGCGAGATCGAGAGGTTTGCTCTTGGGCGTGAGAGTGACGAGCATTTTTTTCATCGCCGCGCGCTTCACCATCGTCTGCGCGGCTCCGAAGGAGCGGCTCTTGCTCATGGTGCGCATGACGCGGATCGAAGCGACATCAATGTCATAGAAATGCTCCAGTGCGGACTTCACATCGATCTTGGTCGCGGATTTGTCCACCCAGAGCGTATAGGTGTGCCGCTCTGCGGCCTTGAGGCGCTCTGCTTTCTCCGTCACGACGGGGCCGAGGATGATGCGGGCGTAGTCCATTTAGGATTGCTTGGGGGATTTGGCGGATTTCTTCGCAGGAGCCTTCTTCTCGGTTTTTGGCTTCGCAGAGGCCTTTTCGACCTTCTTCTCTGTATGATCCTGCGCGGGGATTTCCTGCGAGACACGCTGCTTCTTCAGGGTGAAAATCTGCTCCGCCTTCGTGAGTGCCTCCGTGAGGAAGATCACATGAGCGGCATGCAGAATGTCTTCCGGATTGAGGTAGTTCACGAGGAGCGTCTTCACACGCGGAATATTGCGCAGGGAGAGCATGAGACTGTTGTGTCTCTCGGGCAGGACGAAGAGAATCGGCCGGCCGATCGCAACGGGGAGTTTTTGGAGGAGGGTGAAGACCTGCTTCGTCTTGATGGTATCGGGGTAACTTTCGAGCCCGAGAATCACTCCGCGCTTCGCCTGGTACGAGAGCGTGGAGAAGAGCGCGGCGCGGCGCATGCTGTGCGGCATCGAACGACTGAAATTGGACACGTTGCGGGGGCCGAATGCTTTGTTTCCCCCTTTCAGAACCGAACTCCTGATCGAACCCTTGCGCGCGTGCCCTGTTCCTTTTTGAGGTTGGATCTTGCGCGTGGAACCGCGGATTTCGCTGCGCGTCTTCACGTGGGCGATGGATGCGCGGCGGTTGCCCTGCTGCTGCATCACGGCCTGGTGCATGAGCCCCGTCTGAATCGGAGCCCCGAAGAGTGCGGACGGCAATTCGAGCGTCCCCTTCTTCGCGCCGGTGGCGGTGTAGACATCAATGGTCATTTCTGAGAGGGAGCAGATTCAATCGTCACGAACACGGTTGCGCCGGAAGGCCCCGGAACAGGCCCTTTGACAGCCAAAACGCCACTTTTCGCATCACAGGCCATCACCGGACGGTGCTTGAGTGTCAGCTGATCCAAACCCATGTGCCCCGGGTATCTCTTTCCTTTAATGACACGACCCGGCTCTTCACGCATGCCCGACGAACCCGGTTCGCGGTGGTGGTGGGATCCGTGTGACATGGGACCGCGGGTGAAGTGGTGACGCTTCACCACCCCCTGAAATCCCTTTCCTTTGCTGATACCGACAATGGTGACCTGACTCTCGGCCGGAACGGACTCGACCGTCACCTGCGTGCCGGGATTGAATCCGTCGAGGGACTCGACCGCCCACTCCTTCTGTACGGCATAACGCACGTTCTCTTTGCCCTTTCTGGACTTCCAGTTCTTGGGATCAATACCCAAAACAATCGCATCGTAACCGTCTTTCTCTTTGGTTTTCGTGCGCACGACGATATTGACCGGAACCTTGAGATACGTCACCGGAATCGCCTCTCCGCTCTCGAGGAAAACTTTGGACATGCCGACTTTGCGTGCAATGAGACCGGAGGGCATAAGGGAAAAATTATTCCGCTTTCCCTCTCCACCCGAAAAGGGGGAGAGGGCAGGGTGAGGGGGACGCACGAGATGTGCGATGACTACAATACGAGAGAAAGGAGCGGGAGGTTCGTCTGGCCTGCTTGTTCTGAGAATTCAGAAGGCAGACTGGAACGTCGCGAATTCTGCGATTCACCCCAAAGATGAATCGGAATGCGGGGGGAGTGTAAGGAGGAGGGAAGGGCGGGTCAATGAATTTGTGAAGATTTACGAGGGCAAACAGCATCCTCATACTTTGCGTATTCAAAGTGGGGAACCCATTGTTTCATGCGCTTTCACAATTCAACAACGAATGGCTGTTGATCTTCACTGAGAAGGGATTCATCCGCGATTCCGTCATTGATGAGATGGAACATCTGCCGTTGAACCTCCAGGTTATAGCTCTTCACCTGATCGAATGTCCCTTGCTTGGAGAAGGCCTCATAGGCCGTTTCTGCTTTCGATTTGATTTCTTCAGCAGCGCACCTGGCCTCGACAGCGTTGTCGTATTCTTCGTAGGTACCTTCAGGCCGTTTCACCACCCAACACCTCTTCATTGCATGAAGGAAAGACTGAGGATAGCGACTTTGGAGCGAGTAGTACCGGACGCTGTGATGCGTCTGATGTACCGGATCAATGCGGTGGATACGGTCCTTCTTCTGGATGTCGGCAGTGATGTCCTCCGAGTAATCGTCTTCAATGAGCGTCTTGCCGGCAGTGAACGTCTGGCCGACGGATCCGGCTTTCTCGGTGCAAATAATCAATTGGCGATCAGCGGCATTCTGAAAAGTGAGGCGTTCATAATCGAGCGCGGACATCGTTTCGCCTTTTGGATCCTCAATGGGATAGCCGCGCTGATCAAAAATCCACCGGCGCTTGAAACCGTGCGCGCCGGACTCACGACGGAATCTCATCGGCTGACCCTGCGCATTCTTCTTTGCCTCTTCTTTGCCAACAAGCCCTGTGTACAGAGCCGGATGATACTTCTGGAACATTTCGAAATATTTCATAGCCTGCCCGGTGTAGGCACAGAAAATGACGACCTTGCGTCCATCTTTCAGCGACTGTTCGACGATCTTTTTCATGACGCGGGCTTTGGCATCCGCGCCCGTAGAATTGATAAACGCAGGATTATTGACTGTCTGTCGCAAGGCATGTCTTTTCACGAGCCCGTTGGTGTTGCGCAGACGATCCTCCCTTGCGATCTCGTCATCTGGAATGTAGTGGCCGTATTTTTCCGTCCATTGATGCCAATCCAGGAACAACTCATAGATCGCATATGCCTGTTCTTCGCTCATCTCAAACGCGCCACATTCGTCGGGGGAGATGATTTCTTTGCGCGGCAAGCGGTGCGTTTGCTGCGAAAGGAGCATATGAGGATCTATTTCCTCCATCACATCTTCCTTTCTAAAGCGAATGGTGTATTTATCGACGAGCAACTTGAGCGTCTTGAGCGCCTGAGTATCATGGGCAGGGAACGCCTTCGCAAAGGCATGATCATTCGAAAAACGACGATCTGCCGGATCGATAGTGTGTAGCATCCGTCGGAGTTTGCGTGGATTTTTCGCGAGCGTTGCTGTCACGTTGATCTGAAACTTACTCTTGAGTTTCTTCGCGCCCCGGCTTTGCTTGCTCCGCTCATTGGCGCGGCTGTGCGCCTCATCGTGGACCACGACCTTGTTCGGGTTGCTCAAAAGTTCAAAACGTTCGGCATCCTCCGGTTTCTGAAGGAACTGGACGTTGGTGACAAGACGCAGGTGAGGCGCCCCGCGCAGCAATTCTTTGCGCTCGGCATGAGGAAGATCACGCAGCACGAGCAAATCCGGATCGATCAGTGCTTCCCCCGCTTCTTCATCCCATGTACTCACGACGGCATTGGGTGTGAAAATTGCCGCCTCCTGATCGGCCAGTGCTGCGAGCACCGTGCGCGTCTTTCCTAGACCAGCGTCATTCGCCAGATTTACTCCCTTCGCACCCGACTGCATCCGTTTGCGAATTTCATACGCACAATACTTCTGAAAGAACATCAGGCTTCCATCCTGCACATTCGGAAACCGCATCTTTTCGATCGCCCTGAAGCGCTTGAGAACGGCATCGAGCACACGGCGGACCACCGGGCTTTCCATCTGTGCTTTCAGCGACTCCACGTATTCCGTCCCATCGGAGAATGACCGTGCGAATTTCTTGATCAGCACTCTCTCCGCGCAGCTGACGAAGAACTGCAGCCGACCGGGATCCCGGCTGATGTCGACAAGAAGATCTTGGCGCATCTTCGAGAGCAGAGTGAAAAGACCCTGAACATCATCCCCCCGCCCCGTCTGCTGTACGACGAACGCCTGCTGATCACTGCGGATTTTCTTTTTGCGGTCGATGCCCATGATGCGAATGGCATTTTCCTCGCCGGTCTGAAGAGGAATATTTACGGTGAACCTGCCGCTTGCATCAATGCGCACCCGGTGATTGAACGCACCCGAGACATACACGCACTCGGCATCCGGCGCCGAACCGGTGACGGTCAGAGCGTTCTTCCCCGTCTTCGTAGGAATGTCTGTTTCAACCTGCACTCCGGGCAGTTTCGCCTTCCATCCGAGGTACTCCTCTTCCTTTTTTCGACACCGTGCAGTTAGCCCCCTGAAGGCCCTGCACACGAGCCGGTCAATCTCTTCTTCCGAAAGTTCAGGATGTGCCCATTGGAGGTAGAGCTTGAGCTTCGCGGGATCTTTACCGAAGAGCGCGATGGCGTCTTCCAGCTTGAGCTTACCGATTTCTTCAAATTCGGCATCTTCGACCCCCTCTTCTCCGGCTTCCACGAATATCTTCGCCTCATCGAGAGTTTTTCCATCGCGAATATAAATGCAGAGTTGTCTGCCTTTGATCCCAGAAGTAAAGCCGAGAGTATTCTTTGAGATTACATAAAAAAGCGCCTGCGGGCTTCGCTGCTTCTCCACTGAACCAACAGTGAAAATGATACGGTTACTATGCTCATAACTTATTTGCTCCAGTCTCCGCCCAGCACCTCTCTCGAAGGCAAGAAGGTATTCCCGATTCACCTCACCCGCCTGTTCCACCTCCTCCACGAATCTCTTTGCTTCGCCGGGGGTTTTACCATCGCGAAGGTGGATGCAGAGTTGCTTGCCTCTCGCAACAGCCCCCTTGTCAAAGAGGCTCCTTGATACAGAAGTAAAAAGCCCATTTGGACTCCGATGCTGCTTAACCGAGCCAACAGTAAATGTGACTGACTCGCAATCAGTTGCAAGCATCTGCTCTAGTTTCCGCCGTGCACCTTTCTCGAAGGCAAGAAGATATTCCCGATTCACCTCACCCGCCTGTTCCACCTCCTCCACGAATCTCTTTGCTTCGCCGGGGGTTTTACCATCGCGAAGGTGGATGCAGAGTTGCTTGCCAATTCCCTCTGAATGTCTACCAAGGACATTGCCAGCGACAGATGAAAACAGCGCAATCGGGCTTCTCTGAAATCTCGAAGAGCCGACAGTGAAATCAATGCGATGACTGTCGCCAGATCGCATCTGTTCCAGTCTCCGCCCAGCACCTCTCTCGAAGGCAAGAAGGTATTCCCGATTCATCTCACCCGCCTGTTCCACCTCCTCCACGAGTCTCTTTGCTTCGCCGGGGGTTTTACCATCGCGAAGGTGGATGCAGAGTTGCTTGCCTCTTGCTACGGCATATTTTCCAAAGAATTTTCCCGATACATAATCAAAAAGTGCAACCGGATTTCGCTGCTTCTTCACTGAACCAACAGTGAAAGTGATCGGTTCAGTGTCCTTATAATTCATCTCTTCCAGTCTCCGCCCAGCACCTCTCTCGAAGGCAAGAAGGTATTCCCGGTTCAATTCATCCGCTTGCTCTGCCTCTTCCACAAGCTTCTTCGCCTCGTCGGGTGTTTTTCCATCACGGAGATGAATGCAGAGTTGTTTGCCTTTGCCAGGTGCTGCATTTCCGATGATAGTATGTGATACAGAGATAAACAGCGCCTGAGGGCTCCGTTGTTGCTTCAGTGGGCCGACAGCGAAAGTAACCAGCTCAGTGCTTTTACAATTCATTTGTTCCAGCGTTTGCCGTGCGCCTTTCTCGAATGCGAGAAGGTACTCTCTGTTTACTCTATATTGATTTTCCGCCTCTTCCACAAGTTTCTTCGCCTCTTCAGGCGTTTTCCCATCACGAATATGGATGCAGAGCTGCCTACCTTTTATGGGTACTTTCCTGCCGAGGATATGGTTCGATACGGCAGCAAAAAGTGCAACCGGACTCCGTTGTTGCTCCACCGAAGCAACAACGAATGTGATCTTCCTATTGTCCTGATATTTCAGTTGCTCCAATTTTTGCCCTGCAGCCTTTTCAAAGGCGCGAAGATACGTCTGCGTGGGAACACCACTTGGCCACTCGCTTGATTCGGAAAGAGCCGGCTCACTTCTTTTTTTATCTCGCGTCGATGCCGATTCGCGAGAGTCAGAAACAATATCTTGCACTGTCGTGCGCACTGCACGAACAGAACTCGAAATTCTCCGCTGCTGCCCACTTAAGAGAGCTTCGTGAAATTGCTCAAGTGTTTCCTTCAGGTGCTCATCGACTTGCTTCCCTGTCTTCAATTTCAACGCTTCCCGCGTATCAGCAGCGAGCTTTTTATCGATCTCGGCGAGTTGCCGGAGAATTGCTGTACGCTCAGGCGCCATATATAATATTATAACATTTATTATTAATTTTGGCTAACTATAGCTCACACTTTTCTTTTCATCTCCTTCTCTCCCAGTTATTCAATTCCCCTCTTATTCGCGCTATCCTCTCTTCACCGAAGTCTTCCCTGATTCTATTTTTCTCTCCTGTCCCCCTCACCCTACCCTCTCCCCCTTCTCTGGATGAGAGGAGATGAGGAAATATATCGGCGCGAGTGCTCATGTATTTGATGGGTCGATGGTTTATGATGCTGTTACTTGTTTGCTATGCAGTGGGTCGATTCCATCGTCGGGGAAATTGAAAAGCGTTTCGCGGCCGAAATCGCGGCAGGCAATCCGCTGATCCTGCGCGACGAAAAAACGCTCTCGGGCCGCGTGCACGTGGGGTCGCTGCGCGGCATCGTGATCCACGGCGTGATCGCGCAGGTGCTGAAAGAAAAAGGCATCGACTCGAACTTCCTTTACGAGCTCAACGATTTTGATCCTATGGATGAGCTGCCGGCAACGCTCAACCGTCGTGAGGAATTCCGGCAATACATGGGCCAGCCGCTCTTTACCGTCCCGCCGCCAGGCCCTGAGCCTGCCGAAGGGTCACCCGTAGACGGAGATGACGGAAACTACCCGTCGGTCTTTGGCAACGAACTGCAGACAGTGGTGAGCGGTCTCAAGCTGCCGATCACGTACTACCCGCTCGCCCCGCTCTATAAGGAGGGGAAATTCAATTCTGTGATCCGCGATGCACTGAATCATGCCACAGAAATCCGTGCCATTTATCGCGAAGTGAGCGGCAGCCAGAAACCTGACGATTGGTACCCGCTGCTGGTGATCTGCGAGAAGTGCGGCAAAGTCGGCACGACGCAGGTGACCGGTTGGGATGGCAAACAGGTGACATACTCCTGCAAACCGGATCATGTAACGTGGGCCAAGGGATGCGGCCACCAAGGGACCATCGATCCCTTCAACGGCAATGCCAAACTCCCGTGGAAAGTGGAATGGCCCGCCAAGTGGAAGGTGATGAACGTTTCGATCGAGGGGGCAGGCAAAGACCACTCCGCCGCCGGGGGATCGCGCGACATCGGTCACAGGATTGTGGAAGAGATTTTTCAGTATCCGGAACCCCTCAATATCCCCTACGAATTTTTCAACATCGGCGGCAAGAAGATGAGCGCGAGCAAAGGGCTGGGCGCATCGGCCAAAGAAGTTTCGGACCTGCTGCCCCCGAAAATCCTGAAACTCCTCATGATCCGCAAGCAGCCCAACCAGCCGATCGACTTCGACCCCGAGGGCGTGACGATTCCGCAGCTCTTCGATGAGTACGACCGTCTGGCGGATTTCGCTTTCGGCCGCTCTGAAAAGCCGGAACCGGACTTCGCCCGCACGTTCGCACTCACGCAGACGGACTTTCCGAAAAAGCCCGCAGACCTCTGGCACATGCGCTTCTCGCTCGTGGCCTTCATCGTGCAGATGCCGCATCTGGACCTGACGGAAGAAGCCGCTAAGGCAAAGGGTTCATCCCTTTCTGAAGCCGAAAAGTCAGATCTGCAGGAACGGGCGGACTATGCACGAAAATGGCTGGATGCATGTGCTCCCGACCAGTTCAGGTTCACCTTCGTCGAAGATGCGGACTTTGAGCCGAAGGATCTTCCGTCCATCTCTGCAACACAGAAGAAAGCCTTCGCGATGATCCTTGAGCAACTGAAAGGGACAGCGTGGGAAGGAGACCCCATTCACAAAGTGCTCCATGCAGTGAAAACGGAATTGAACATGCCGCCGAAAGAGATTTTTGCTCCGCTCTACCAGCTCTTTTTCAGACGCAATGACGGCCCGCAAATGGGCTGGCTGCTCTCGACCTTGCCCAAGGAGGAAGTGCTCCGGCGCATCGGCTGCTACGTTGAATGAGCGATTCTGCTAGAATTCTCTCCTCGGACTCTTTGGTTTCCTTTATTTCTTTTGTTTCCTCTGTTTCCTCTGCTACCTCTGTTTCCTTTGTTTCCTTTCCTTCCTTTGTTTCTTCTATTTCCTTTCGTTCCTTTCTTTCTTCTCTCTCCCTCATGACCACTCTCCTCCAACACGCCACCTACGGCCACCTGCTCCCCGAAGCGCACGGCCTCCTCACCGCGCACGCGGATAAGACGAAGGAACACCTCATCGCCACGGGAGCCGTGATGGAAGCGCTGGCAAAGAAGTACGGCGGCGATCCGGATACATGGAAGGTGGCCGGCATGCTGCACGATCTCGACTGGGACAAGCTGGAAAAGGATGCCGAGGAACACTGCGGCAAGACGCTGGAGGAGTTGCTCAGGCCCATCAAGGCTCCTGCAGAGCTATTGGCCGATATCCGCGCGCACTACGCCGAGAAGTACGGCGCCGAGCATCCTTTGGAATCCATGCTGCGCAAGTGCCTGTACTGCGCCGATGAGCTGACGGGCTTCATCATCGCAGTGGCGCTCGTGCGTCCATCGAAGAAGCTGGCCGACGTCGAAGTGAAGAGTGTGATGAAGAAATTCAAAGAAAAAAGCTTCGCCGCTCAGGTCAGTCGGGAACAGATCAGAAAATGCGAGGAGTTGCTCGAAATCCCTCTGCCCGACTTTATCGCCCTCGTGCTGGAGGCGATGAAGAGTATCGCAACAGAAATCGGTCTTTGAATTATTTTTCTCTCTCTTTTCTCTATGGATAGTCCCGAAAAATCCGCATCACTGCTTCCCTCCATCCTCCGCGTCGGTCTGCCACCCGCGCCACCCCGAAAACCACCTGTGAACACGACCATAGACTGCCCCGAGCCGGAAGGTCTGCCGCCTTCGCTCCTCGGGTTACGAATGGAAAATGTTTTGAAGAGTCTGCCGGTATACTTCAGGCAGCGATACTCTTCCTTCTTTCGAAAAGGCCGATAATCGATGAGAGTGTTGAAATCGGGAAATCGGAACTGGGGAAATCGGGAAGTAGGGAACTAAGGAAACCGAATCTGAAAAATAGCCGAGTTCCCTCGTTGCCGAGTTCCCTATTTCCCAAGTTCCCTACTCCCGTCGCTTCCGTCTCATGAAGGCAAATCCTGCTGCCGCACCACTCGCCATGATTGCAAGTGAAGCCGGACCGGTTTTTCCGGCCGGTCCAGAGGAGGAGTTGAAGGGGACAACGGAAGCATAGGGTTGCTCGTATGCGGGATACTGCGGTTCCACTTGCTGTGTCACTGCGGCAGCGACAGGGAAGGATGTCGTGGGGAGGGTTGCGGAGACGGAGAAGGAAGCCGAGGGCTGTTGCGCCGCAGGACGCATCTGAGGACGGATACCCGTGGACAAAGCAGCAGGGAGCACTGTGGGAGCTTTATTGGTCGTGGGCCCGGTGCGCTCCGGTACGAGTGAGGGAACGGAAGAGGTTGCCTCAACCTCCGGTGGACGATCGGCGATCAGAGAGAGACGGAGCGTGTCCTCCGTGGCAGGGATCGATGGAGGGAACTCAAGGGTGCAGGAGGCAGAGCAGCCATCTCCGCCCACCGTATTCCCGTCATCACATTCTTCTTCCTGTTCAGTGAGCCCGTTTCCACAGAGTCGCTGGGCAGCAACAAGATTGAGGATTTCGCGCTGACAGAAAGAGGAACATCCGTCACCACTCATCGTGTTCCCATCGTCACACTCTTCTCCAGCACCACGGGTGCCGTCTCCGCAGACCGATATTGATGGCACGTATGTTTGCGTCTGAACCGCCACCTCCTCGCGTTCCAGACAAGCACAGATTGAGGTACAGAAAGCTCCATTGGAACAGGGATGACCGGTGTCACACTGCTCCCCGGCATCGAGGAGGCCATTGCCACAAACGGCAACAGCGGAAGACCGGGAGGAGGAGGAAGAAGAACACAACCAGAAATAAGAGACACGCAGTCCAGCAGTCGTCGCGCAATAATCGTATGGGGTTTTGGCGCAGGCTGTTTCAGAGAGATTACAGCAACAAACGAAGGGAATGCTGCTGGAGGAGGAAGCGAGAGAACGGGAAGAGGAAAATACACTCTGAGCGGAAGACGCAGAACTCAGGATGAGGAGGGAAGAGAAGGAGGAAGCGGACGAGACGGTAATGCCCACCTGAGAACTTGATGAAGAGGAAACGGAGCTCGAAGAGGAGGAGTAATATGCGGACGATGACGAAGAGGCGGAAAGAGAGGAAGAATGAGAAGAAGAGCTGCTCGAAGATTGAGAAGAGGAGGAGCTACAACTGGATGAGGAACTGTGGAAGGAAGACGATGACAAAGAAGAACTACGGCTGGAAGAGGAAGAACGGGAGGAACTGCCACCGGAAGAGCTGGAAGAAGAGATCGCATAGATAGGGATACTGCTGAAAGCAGAAGAGACGAAGGGGCTGGAAGAGGATGAAGAAGACCTGCTGGAGGAAGAAGAAGGGGCCGACGCACAAACCGGTGCAAACGGACACCCTCTGCTGTCGAATTCACACTCTCTCTCAATCGTTGCATACCCAAACGGACAATAGAGATTGGGCACCGGGCAAAAAGCATCCGGATCCCGGGCAGGGCAGGAAGAGGAAGATCCGAAACTTGCGGAAGAACTGGAACACATCACGTTACAATACTGGCAGGGATATGAATTCGTACAAATCAAGAAGCACCCATCAGGAGGAACCGGACGCGCAGGGCAGGAGGAGGAACTGCTGGAAGAGCTTGGGCACATGTGACTTTCGGCAGCAGCAAGGGTGGCTGCGCAGTCTTGCGGACAGTACGACTCTGGAGGGAAGGCGGGAATTTGATTTCCGTTCCGGGCGACGGTAGCGATGCAGGTAGATTCACCGAAGAGAGCCGCAGCTCCGGTTACTGCTTCGGCGCCCTCACAAATACCGTTGCCACAGGTGGAGGGCGTAAACCCAGTACAATCGGCCTGAGCGGCAGTAAAATAATCACAAACGCCACCGCGATAAGATAAGGCTTCTGGTTTAGCCAAGATTTCACCCGGCTCACAAATACCATTGTTGATCGTACTGGTTGCACAGGAAAAACTTTCCATACAGTAGTAATACTGGCCTTCTGTAAAGTTCGGCCTACCCAAATAATTTGCCCCCGTATTGATGTAACACGTGGAACCAAGTGCCACAGGCGTCGAGCCGCCACAGCAATCTCCTCCAAACAACCGTTCACCGCAGACTTCCCCACCCACATGCGTGCACGCGGTGGAAGACGAATAGCCATAATCAGGCGGAACATTTGCGGGTACCCACCTCTGGCACTCTCCCGTGCAGTCTCCATCACCACACGTGCCGGATTTCTCGATTGTTCCGTTACCGCCACCCCCCGAGAAGGCCCAGTAATGACATAGACAGTTACTTCCTCCATTTCTGGAGACAGAACATTGATATCCACTAGGGCAATCGGCATCTGTAATGCGCGTGCAGGAAGATGAACTGGAAGAGACTGCCCCGCCGCAACAACAATCCACTTTCCAAGTAGAATATTCCGGCTCATCCCAAGTGGAGGCACAAGTATATTCGTTCATGTTAACTTCGTGACCAATATTCTGGTACTGAAGACCTCCGCCGAAAATATGCTCAGTGGTATCGATTCTTCCCGGCCGAGCATCCTCGCAGCGCGGTGTGCCCGCCCCATTCACGCAATTCTTGCCAAGAGCTGCACATTGCTCCGTGCAGTTGGTATACTGTGAGGCATTGGTACTCACAAAGGGAGGAAAGACTGTGACCCAAGAATAGCTACTGGATGTGCTTTGAGCTTTGAATACACCCGGGCTGCGCACATCCTGCTGCAGCGCCCACACGAGCACAACAACCCCCAATAGGCCAAACCCGCATTTGAGCACCGTCGCCGAAGAGAAAATGTGCGGCATCTGAAACATGGTCTTTGCGCCACAGTATCACGTCTGTGACCGTTTTCTCCGCAACAAGTTCTTGCAGCACAGAAGAATTATGACAAAAAACACATGGCCAGTTCACCTTCTCGAGTTCCCAATTTCCCCAGTTCCCTACTCCCTTCGTTTCCGTCTCATAAATGCGAATCCCGCCACGTCTTTCGCGAACGACGTGGCCCGCAGCCGCTTCTGCAGCCACCCTTCGTCGCTTCGCTCGCTCAGGGCAAGTCACTCCTCTTCTTTCTCCTCATCCACGCCAGACCTGCTGCAGCACCCGCAGCCATCACAGCGACGGAGGCGGGGCCGGTCTGACCTGCGGGACCTTGCGGT
>Ga0247841_10004404_pt1 | contig 24215 bp, 27 predicted proteins | sample LaCruzMarch2015__2_FD_192410 | JGI IMG/M metagenome (GOLD analysis project Ga0247841, IMG submission 192410) | Freshwater microbial communities from meromictic Lake La Cruz, Castile-La Mancha, Spain - LaCruzMarch2015_18m | ecosystem: Environmental > Aquatic > Freshwater > Lake | place: Spain... | reverse complement strand
GAGCTTAAAGAGCTATTAATATAATTATAGTAATATATTACAATGAACGCAAGCAAAATATCTGAAAACATCAAGAAATACCGAAATAAGCTTGGAGTTTCCCAAGACCGCCTATCCAAACTTGCCGATGTTACTTATAACACCATTATTAAAATTGAGTCGGGTGCTAACACCAACCCTACTATTGACACCTTGGCAAAAATCGCCAAGTCTTTGAATGTATCGGTGGATGAATTAATAAAATAATATCTATGGCGATATTAAAAGAAAAAACTAAAAAAATTAAGTTCATGGATTATTGTGCCGGCATTGGTGCCGGTCGTCTTGGACTTGAAAAAAATGGACTGGAATGCGTCGGATTTTCTGAAATAGATAGACACGCGGAAATAACTTATCGAAAATTTTTTGGAGTTGATGAAGTAAATCACGGCGATTTGATGAAAATTAATCCAGAAAAATTGCCAGATTTTGAAATGATGGTTGCGGGTTTCCCATGCCAATCATTTTCTGTTATTGGTCAAAGAAAGGGTATGAAAGATGAACGCGGACAAATTATTTACGGTCTTATAAAAATCATGTTAGCTAAAAAGCTAAAATATTTTATTCTTGAAAATGTTAAAGGATTAACTAATCATGATAACGGTAATTCAATGAGGGTTATTTTAGATGAGTTAGACAAAGCTGGATATAAGGTTTTTAGCCGAGTTCTTAATAGTATTGATTATGGCGTTCCTCAAATGAGGGAGAGAATATATTTCGTTGGAGTAAGAAAAGATTTGGTTCCCGAAGATTTTATTTTTGAATTTCCAATACCGCAAAAACGTGCAGATGTAAAACAATATTTAATAGACACAAAAGAGTTAGAATTTAGTGAGAAAAAGGAGTCATTTAATACTTTTATAAAATATCTAAATAATAAATATAATAAGGGTCAGTTTGACATAAAAGAATTACTAAAACAGGATTATCTAGTTATTGATACTCGACAATCAGATATGCGTTTATATTATAATAGAGTTCCCACTCTGAGAACTGGTCGTCATGGAGTTATGTATGTAAGAGATGGAAAATTCAGAAAGTTATCAGGTTACGAGTCATTGTTACTTCAGGGTTTCCCGAAAGAATTGGCAAAAAAAGTCGATGGGGTTATTGAAGAAATACATTTATTAAAACAGACAGGTAACGCTATGACCGTTAATGTTATAGAGGCTATATCTAGACAGTTATTTAATTCGCTTGAAAAATATGAAAAGTAAAAACAAAAATCTAAAACAAATGATAGCACTGGGTTCAAAGACGGCAAAAGCTGGTTTTTCAAATGAAAATGATGTTATTGATCGTTTTAATAATTGGAAAACAGATAAAATAGCTCAAGACTGGTTGGCAGAGATGGGTTATAAGATGGATGATATAGAATTTGTTAAAGCTCTTAAAGTTAGAGGACATTATAAGGCTGATATTCAGGTAAGAATTACGGTTTTAATTAAGTTAAAATCTCAAGAAGATTTGCAAAATCTTCAGGTTAAGTTGGTTAGTAATCCACAAGGTTTTAACCAAATTGATAAACGTTGGGTTGATAAGTATGTTGAGCTTTGGAATATGCCGGCAGATATTACAACAATATTAAAACGCTTTACGGGTGAAATTGCTCCAACGGGAATCAAATTAAGAGATTCTCGAAGAAATTTTTTGGATGAAATGAGTCAATCAGACCAATCTAAAATAGTTAATTATTTTACAGAAAATAAAATATTGATTATCTCAGATTTACTTAAGGGACGTGGAGAGTTCTCGGCGGATTGGACTTTAGTAATTTTGAAATCAAACGGAGAAAGCTCTTGGGTGTTAAAGTCTATTAATCATGTCATGCAAGTATTCGGAACTGGCGAAGTTAGGATTACAAAAGAAGGAAGTTTAAAAATTGGCAAAATAGGCATGCAAAGAAAAGGCGGAGATGGAGGTAGAGAAACTGCAAAAATGTTGCAATTTAAAATTAACCCAGTTGAATTATTTGGTAATTAATTTATATGTCAGACATAGTCTCAAAAAATAAAAGGAGTGAGATAATGTCCAAGATTAAAGATAGGGATAGTAAAATTGAAATTTTAGTTAGAAAAGAACTTCGGAGACATGGTTTTAGATATCGTAAAAATTCAATAAAATATTTTGGAAAACCAGACATAGTGTTACCGAAACATAAAACAGTTATCTTCGTGGACTCTTGTTTTTGGCACGGGTGCAAAAAACATTGTCGCATTCCGACAACGAAAGTTAAATATTGGACTGAAAAAATAAACAGAAATAAGGAACGGGATAAGGAAGTGACAAGTTTTTATAAAAAGCAAGAGTGGAAAATTATTAGAATTTGGGAGCACAATCTTAAGAAAAATTATGCATTTGATTTTAAAAAGATAAGAAAATGAAAGTCCGAAAGATAAAAGTAATAAAGGGCTATAAAACATTTACAGATTTTAAATGGCAAGAATTTTGTAAAAACAAAGATGGGCAGGAAGTTGTCTTGCAAAACTTTTCTGTGGTATTTGGTGAAAATGGTTCAGGTAAATCATCAATTTGCGATATATTCAAAAATATTTCTCAAACAGAGGATTTTGAAAACGATATTCCTTCTTTGGTTGAAATTGAAGTAATTAACGGAACTGAAAATAAAGACTACAAATATGAAAATAATGCATGGACACCAAATCAATTAGATAAAAAATCTATCTTATTTTTTGATGCTGATTTTATTAATGCAAATGTTCATACACATGGAATTAGGTCAAACAATTTACAGCAAGGAGCTCATACTCAAAAGGCGGGCAAGCTTATTATTGATTTAGATGAGCAGGCTGATAAAATAAAAACTTTGATAGGAGAAAAAAGAAAAGAAATTGATTTTTTTGAAAAAACGAAAAGTTCCATTATCGCGACAATCTTTAATGATAAAGATTACACTTTTTTTAATACTTATGAAAAAATAACTGAAGCGGATAAGGAGAATAAAATTTTAGAACTAAAAGAGAGTCTAAAAAAGTTAGAGGAGGAATTAGCCACACTTCAAAAACTTAACATACAGTACTCGCAAATTAAACTTATTGGAAATATCGAAGAAGTTCCATCAATCAAAAATCTTTCACCGAAAGAAGTTTATATTGAGCTATGTGGTCGTGAGGTAAAGGAAAAAGCTCAAAGTACAGCTGATGAACATGTAAAAACTCATTTTGATAAACATAGAGATTTTATTGAAGGTGCAAAAAATCAAATTCCAGAAAATTATTTAAAGGAAGATTGCCCGTTGTGTATGCAACCGCTTGCGAATGCGACAAAGATTATTAATTACTATCGTACTGTTTTTGATAAGACATATGAGACGACGAAGAAAAAGTTTATATCAGACATTGAGACAAAAAAGAATGAGCTTATTATTTTTAAGGCTAGTCTAAATATAGGGGCAAAATTGGTTAACATATTTGATTCACTAGAAAAAATTAAAACTGATTTTGGAATTGAGAATATATATAATTTGGAGGAGAAGATAGAATATACTAAAAAAATAAGTAATATCTCAATACCCGAGATAGACGAAATTATTAATATTTTAGATTCACTAAAAAATATTGACCGTAAAACGGTTGAGGTGTCTACGTATTACGATATGACATTGAATAAAGTTCAAAATATAAATAAGTCTATTGATGATTTAAATATTTTGTTAGGCACAAAAAACAAACTTATAAGCGAATTTAAATTAAGGTATGTTGACCAAAGTAAGGTTTCTAGTGAAACTCAAGATAAGACACAAAAGAAAATTGGTACGCAAGAATTACTAGATTTTCTACAAAGTGACAAAATATTTAAAATTAAGGAAAATAAAGTAACTCTTATTGAGCAGAAAAAACATACAGACGAGCTTAAGAAAATGCAAGATGATTTAAAAAATTATCTTGAAAAAACAATTCCGCAGAGTGTAATTACGCAAATGATTACTTTTCTTGAAAATTTTAATCTTGCTTTTAGTCTTGAACATATAAAACCAACTACAAATACTAAAGATTATTCCTTTGCGTTTAAAATAAAGGATGTCAAAGGAAATGAACGAGAATTTAAAGGAGGTCTTTCAGAGGGAGAGCGTCAACTTATTTCTTTAGCCTTCTTTTTTGCAATAAATGAAAATCTGCAAGATAAGCATGACAAAATTTTAGTTTATGATGATCCGATAACAAGTCTTGATTCAACAAATCTCAAAATCCTTGCAGAACTTATTCATGATAAAGTTAAAGATTTTTCTCAAACTATTATTTTTACACACCACCCCTTGTTCTTCAAATATTTAGCAAAGTGTGAAAATCCCAATCCTTGTAAATTTGGTGTAATTAAAAACAAGGAAGAACTTGGCGGGAGTTTTATATTTTCAGACCCTGGTTTTGACCTAGTTACTGAAATAAAGAAATGTAATGAAGAAATAAAAAATAATGCACAAAATGGTACATTAAAACCTGAAGAAATTGCTTTAAAATATGGGCAACTCTTGCGTCTAGCAATAGAAAGATTTATAAAAAATGATTTATTGATGTGGAATGAAAAAAAATTTGAGGATATTACGGATGGACTAAAACAGGGTAAGAGTAGGATAACAAAACTATCTGACACTGATTTGGAAGTGATAATTAATATGTATAAGTACTGCAATTACTCGAATTTATTGCATGCAGACAAGGAAACCCCGTCAGCATTATCAGAGTTAATGATACATATTGATAAGTTTGTTGAAATATTAGATAGGGTTAATAAGGTTTAGGAAAATTATGGATGTTTAAGAATCTTATAAATTATTTGAAGATGAACTGTAAAAATAAAATTATAGCCAAAAATCACCAACCTATTTTTGATGATATGGAAATCGGTGTTTTAGCAACAACTTTAAGAAGAGAAATCGAACAACAGTGCGAACCGCTTTTTAAATACTGGGATAGTTCTTTTGATAAAGATAACTATATGGTAACTTTTAATTCTGTTAGAATATTAATGCCTATACTAGAAATGAGTTCAAAAATCGAGTATGGTGGTGATGTGCCGAAGTTATTAAAAAAACTTATTGTGCCTGAACCTAAAATTTCCTGGTTTATGTTTAGACACGGTTTAATGCATTCCATAAGACCATTTAAGGTTCAATATAAAGACAAAATATTTGGTTGGGGTATCAAGCAATACAAAGGTAATCATCACATTAATTCGGATAATTTAATCTCTATATCTCCCGATAAATTATTAGAAGATCTAAAATACTATTTGCAAGGATTTACCGGTAACACAAAAAAAGTTAAAATTCAAACTAGTGTAGAATTGTATAAAATATAAACATATGAACGAAGACCAAACCCCCTCCGACCTAATAACCACCCCCGAACCAGCCCAACCCGCTGAGCCTGTTACTGAGCCCCAACCCACAGAACCGACCACCCCTAACTTGCCCCCTGAGGCCCCAGAAGCCCCTAGGAACGATGAAAATATGCCTGCGGTCACTATGACCACCCCCGAAAACACCCCTCCAGAAACCCTACTTTCTGAACCCGCCCCTGTCATAGAAACCCCCGAAACACCAGTAAATACCACACCAAACCCTGAACCAGCTCAATCTCAACCAGTAACTCAAAACCCCGTTTCCCCCGTAGTCTCACCTCAACCTGACTTTCTCACTAATCTTCTAACCAAAGCCAGAGAAACCATCCAATTCAGAAAGAGAAAGAAACTGGATAAGATAATGGAACTAATAACCAAGAAAGGTAAAGTTTCTAATAATGACGTACAAAAACACTTGTATGTCTCCGACGCTACCGCCACCCGCTATTTAAACAACCTAGAAAAAGAAGGAAAGATAAAACAAGACGGTAAGACGGGAAAATCGGTTTTCTACTCTAAGATATAGAAAAACACCAAACGGCTCATATACACCATATGAGCCGTTTGTCTTTTCCCATAACATCAATTTCTCAAGGGAGTGTCTCCCTCGTGCACGCACGGGTGGGAAAGGCTCGCGAGTCTCCGAGCGAGCCTGGGGCAAAGCACGGATAGAAATGAGCCTCGGACATTTCCGCTAGGGCGGCCGTGACTAAAGGATGAGCGCCGTCGTTCGCCGGAGTCACAGAAACTAAAAGCGAAAGCGACACCACTAACTCTAGTGTAAAAAGGTGGAGAGGGGTTGTGCGAGTGGCGGACTCCGAAGGCACGACAGACGGAGCTAATGAAGTAAGTAAATACTAAACAGACTAAAGCACCGAACAATCTAAACTATCACTGCGAGGAGGAGCCCGACGCTGGGGAGAGGAAACTTCCTCTCCCCAAATGCGCAGGCGTATTTTTCCGAACGGCTCAGATGGTGTATTTGAGCCGTTCGGAAAATGAATCGCCTGCAACCGAGACATCAAGGCGCGAGTAGCCCTAGCGGAAATGTCCGAGGCGAATGCCGAGGATGGACTTCTTTAGGAACGGACGTCAATCAGATAAGTTGTCAGAGGCACAAACTATTAAATGTTTTTGTCTTTAGATTTTTCCCCGCCCCCGCCCGAACCAAACCGAAATTCCGCCCGCATTCCTCCCCAGGTCACGGATATTTTCCTACTGGAAAATTCCGCTACCCCGACTCAGGCCGTCGCCTTCCGTCTTTAAAAAACTCCAAGTCTTCGTTTCTCAACCCTCCTGCGGGCGGAAACCGAAAACCAAACAGAATCGGAGAGAGTTGAGGCAGGGCGAAAACGAAAACCCCCAGATAAAATGTTTTGCCCTGCCGAATCCGCATTAATTGAATTCCGCATCGGGATTGGATTGGAAATAAGTTCGGATTTTGTTCAGGAGGGACAGCAATGTAGTGAAGCGGTAATTACGACCGGACGACGAGGTTTTAGTCGAGGAAAGATGCGAAGTGGTCCAGGCCGTCTGCTTTATTTTAAAGAATAAAAGGTACCAGGTACTTTTCCTATAACTGTTTTAATATGTTAAAGTTTTAAAATGGATTCAAAAAAGCTGATCTGGATTACTATGTCTATCGGTCTCGTTCTTGGGAGCCTCATACCAATGTTGTGGGGTGCTGATATGTTTTCTATGTCCTCAACAATAATATCAGCAATTGGTGGTTTTGCTGGAATTTATTTAGGCTATAAATTAAGTTAAGTTAGTTATTCGAATATTAAAAGCCGGACTAACAATGTTAGTCCGGCTTTTAATCTACGTAAAATTATAGTCTACTCTACTACCACTGCCGTGCCGTAACACAAGACTTCAGTTACGCCCTGCATTAGTTCAGTAGTGTCATAACGAATTCCAATCAAACCATTAGCACCGGATTCTTCAGCATGCTTAATCATTAAATTAAAAGCATCCTCACGAGTTTTTTCACACAATTCCGTCATTAAAGTAATATTACCACCAAATATTGTTTGCAACCCGGCTCCAACAGTGCCAATCAAGGAACGAGAACGAACTATGATACCTTTGGATATACCTAGGCTCTTAACAATTTTTTTATTTGGTATTTCAAAGGCTGTTGTTATATTATTTTTATCCATATTATTTATGTTTTAAATATCTACGAACAGCGACATAAGCAGATAAGGCTCCTATTAATAAACCAGACACCACAACAATCAAAAAGATTGATGCAAAATTAGTTAAATAAAAATCAAATAAATTTAAACCAGAAAGAAAACTTTGAGCTGTTTGTCCAAGCCAATACGTTAACGGGAACAATCCAATCAAAACAATTGCCGCCGACAATAATCCATATATCATTCCACTAACAACAAACGGACCTTTAACATATTTGTCACTCGCACCCACAAGTCTCATTACAGATATTTCATCTTTGGAAGTAAAAATAACTAGGCGGATTGTATTTAAGGTTACAATAATTGCAATTAGAATAAAGGCGATTGCTAAACCAAAACCAAATTTATTAGCCAAAGCAGTGATAGAAGTTAAGCGGTCAATAGCCTTACTATTTTGAAAAAAAGTAACGGTATCTATAAATGAGGAATAATTGGATTTCAAAAAATTAGCAATGGATTCATATTGACTTGGATCTTTAGCCTTTATATTCAAAACGGCTCCAAGAGGGTTAGCATCATCTAATTCTCCCAAAGCCTGGTTAATGTAGGCATCATCAGTATGACGGGCTTTAAAGGCCTTAAGAGCATCACTGGCACTAGTATAAGTAACGGTTTTAATTTGAGGCAAACCCTCTAGAGACTTTTTTACAAGTAAAACATCTGATTCGTCAGCCTTAGTTACAAAATAAGCATTGATATCCACCTTGGCCTGAATTTCTTTAAGAGTAAAATCAAAAATAGCTGACAAAAAAATAACGGAGCTTATCACAAACAGAGCAATGGTCATAGCCAAAACTGATGATAAAGATACGAAACGATTTCGCCAAAAATTTACAAAACCAGCTCTAAAAATTCTTTTTACATTTACTAAAAACATATATATTAAATTACGTACCTTCCCTCTTTGTCATCCCTAATAATTTTACCTTGTTCCATAGTAATAACGCGTTTACCTAAGGAATCGATTACACTTTTATTGTGAGTGGTTAAAATAACAGTAGTTCCGAGATCGTTAATCTTCTTTAAAATCTGAATAATTTCATGGGTGTTGATGGGATCCAAATTTCCTGTCGGTTCGTCGGCAATAATAATGTCAGGTTGATTGATAATAGCTCGAGCAATCGCCGCCCTTTGTTTTTCGCCACCTGAAAGTTCATGAGGGAAACTCCAGGCTTTGCGAGACAAATCTACCAGCTCCAAAACGTGTGGTACATCAGCTTCGATCTCCTCATCAGTCCGTCCAGCGACTTCCATTGCAAACGCAATGTTTTCGTAGATAGTTTTATTAGGTAGTAATCGAAAATCCTGAAAAACTGTACCGATACGACGGCGAAGGTTATTTATTTCTTTCTTTTTTAAATTCTGAATATTTACTGACTCAAAAAAAACAGAACCAGCCGTCGGTCTTTCTTCAGCTAAGATCATTTTAAGCAGAGTGGTTTTACCAGCTCCTGAATGTCCAACAATAGAAACAAATTCTTTAGGTTGAATATGTAAAGACACCTCGGCCAAAGCAATAGAGTCATCGGTATATATTTTGGAAACTTTATCAAAGTATATCATTAGGTTTTGACGAGTTAATATCTTAAATTACTTTTCTATTATACGCTCAAAAAAGTCTGAACGCCAGACTCTTTTCCTACTTATTTTCTAAGTTCTTTTCTGCTTCTATAAATTCGTCCAGGTCACCATCAAATACCGCCTCGGGGTCATGATGTTCTACGTTTGTACGATGGTCCTTAACCAGTTTGTAGGGATGAAGAACATAAGAACGAATCTGACTCCCCCACTCATTTTCGGTAGTTTTACTAACATACATACCGTGCTCTTTGGAAATTCTAGCCGATTCTTCAGCAGCAAAAATTTTCCCTTTCAATATCTGTAAAGCTTTCTCGCGGTTCTGGGCCTGAGAGCGTTCGTTTTCGGAATGAGCAGATAGGTTAGTCGGAATATGAACGATTCGCACCGCAGTCTCTCTTTTGTTTACATTTTGCCCGCCAGGACCACCGGCACAGGAGAACTCTACACGAAGATCGTCTTCGGGAATATCTATATCATTTAAATTCACCTTTTCAAATCTGGGAATGATTTCCACCATTGAAAAAGAAGTATGACGAAGGCCTTTGGAATTAAAAGGTGAAGTACGTACTAGGCGGTGAACACCAGACTCTCCCTTTAGATTTCCATAGACATTCTTACCATCAATTTCAACAGTAATGTTTCGGTAGCCACCGTGGTCGTTTTCATTTTTATGAACTATATGGTAACCCCAACCTTGTTTATTAAAATATTTAAAATACATTTCCAAAAGAATACGAGAAAAATCTTCAGCATCAGTACCACCAGCACCAGAGAGAATCGACATCACTGCCCCGCCTTTATCATATTTTCCAACTCCTAAAAGTGATTCTTTAAGATCCTGAAGTTCTTTGATTAAAGTTTGAGCTTTGTATTTGTCGGACCAAAAATCTGCCTCCATCATCTGGTTTTCTATTTCAATAATTCTTTGTTTTTTGTCTTCCATGATTTAATTATATATTATTAACCAACATCTGAGCCATCTCCCGGGATTGAACCGGGGACCCTTCGCTTACGATGCGAATGCTCTACCAGCTGAGCTAAGATGGCAAACACTACTATAAAATAGCATAATAGAGATAAAGAAAAAAGGAGCTTAACAAAAGATCTAGGCCGTTGACCAGGTTGGTCACGAGTTACTAAGTATTTATATTATTGCTTTGCAACAATATAAATACATAAGTACTCTCGACCCCAGCTCACCTGTTTTTCTCTAAACAATCGAAAAACATGGTTCCACTTTTCAAACCTGGACACAAGTAAAGCAGTTTACTTGTTTCAAACGACTCATAAAATTAAAACCCACCATAGCATGGTGGGTTTTAATTTTCTGAGCCGTTGACCAGGTTTGAACTGGTGACCTCGTCATTACCAATGACGTGCTCTACCAGCTGAGCTACAACGGCAACACTGGTTAGAACGCTTTGAATAATATCAATTTCAACAGAAATTGCAACCATATAAAATTAAGTTGCCACTTTTAAACTTTAGTCTACAATTAAGATATTATGGACCAACAAATTTTACAAAAACTCGAAGAACAGCAAAAAAAGATTGATCAGATGTATGCCAGTCTAGAAAAAATGCGCAAGTACTTTTTATGGACGCTAATAATAACTATCGCGGTTATTGTCTTACCCTTAATTGCTATGGTCTTTGTGGTGCCCAGTCTGATGTCTAGTTACTCTTCCGCCCTAATAGGTATTTAACAAAAAACCCGCATAAGCGGGTTTTTACTATCACCACTTATTTCAAGTGGAACATAGCAATATCTGAATGTCCGTCAGGATTATGTATAGTAGTATGAATATTATTGCCCTTTACCTGAAACCATGGCACACCCTGTAAACCTTTAGGATGAAAAGCTGTTGTAAAAACCTTTCCATCTTTAATTTTGAACTGGGGCAAAGCACTTATTCCTTCTGGGTGATAAACCGTTTTGTAAATATTATTACCTCTAACCTCATACTGTGGACGCATAGTGTCTGAGGTTTTACTGTATTTAGTGTTGTAAAGTTTAAGATTTATCATAATATTTTAATTAATTATCAAGCATATTATACAACCAATATAATACGTAATCAAACTCACTTACCAATTCAGCTTTAATATCCTGTCACGACACAAGTTCCGTCATTCATAGCATCCATAACAGATTAGTAACATGTTTACAACAAATGATAGGGGTTAACTTATAGTACATTAATTACATTTAGTAATAATTATATTTGAATTAACTTTTTTAAATAATCCAGTGTAGTCAGCACACCAGTATTCACCATTATTAAGTTTCATTGATATGGCCCAGCTTTTATCATCATCAATACAAATCAACCTTGTGGTTGAAATTAGCTTTAGATTAGAAATAGTTCTAGTTAGACTATTGTCATTTATTGTTGAGCTACAAACTCCTCTGTAACTTTGTCCATTAGTTTCAAGATAACCTTCAGCCATATTTCTCGAATATGCTATTTGACCCTTAATACTAAGATCAACCCTATTTAGATACTGCTCGTATGTCTGGAATGTTGCTAGAGATACTGGTAAACTTATTTTTTCTCCTGCAATTATTTTAACATTACAGTTGGCAATTCTATCACTAATTAAAACATTTTTAATTTGAAACATATTGTCTTGTATGGTATTTCCACCCAAAAAAACGAGGGTTTTGTTTCCAAATAATTCTTCACCTGAACAGTTAATTATTAATTCTGAATTAGCCTTAATTATTTGTTGCTGACCTGAATAATTGTTTGAGACACTAACATAAATATCATAACAATTAATTCCAGAGCATGTTTTATAATAACTCAATTCTGAATCAATTATTGGTACTTGCATATCAGAAACAGTATTGCTTACATTATTATAAGTATTAGAATTTTCTGTAACTACTGTTCCTTTTCCTTGCAGACCAATACTGTCATCTGAGTTTTCATAAGCTAAAAATTTATTAAACTTTTTATTCAAAGAACAAACCTTTTCACCCAATGAATTCATCCCAAGAGATCCATTAACCAATGTCTTACCCATATAATTTTGATCTTCAATTTTTTTATAATCAAACTTTGTAATCACAGGAATGTAATCAGTTTTACAGCCCTGTTCAGCATATAAATACAAATCTTTATAATAATCATGGAGGATTTTAATTGTATTATTAGGTTGAAAAGTAAAACTATTTTTAGCTTTAACAAACTCATCTAAATATTCCTTGTCAAAATTGTTTTTTATTCGTGGTGAATCAAAATTACCAGAGGACAACTCCAGGAGATATTTAACAAAAGTTGAATATTCACCTTGCAATCCTCTCTTAAATCCGACGAGATTTTCGTTGTATTTAGAAACTAGGGGTATATACTCACTTTTTTGAATCACTTTTTTACTGACAAGCATTTCAAGCGTGTCGATTGTGGTGCTTTTTACAGCATAAGTAACTAAATAACTTATTATATTTTCAACCTTATTTTGAATGTTTTGATTTACATCAAGAAGAGAAGAAATAACAACCTTAGCTTCCGATTTTTTACCTTCAGAAAGTAATATCTTGGCTTTCAATATAGACAAATACGCCATTTGTCTATAGTTATTCAAGGAACAAAGTTGATCTTCATTGTCGGTTGCACCAAAAGCTTTAGTCCAACTTCCACCTTTAAGAAATAAGTCTATTTGATTATTATTTTTTATCACAGCATCTTTATTTTCTTTACTCACATCAACAGTACTTGTACCGGGAAAATAATTACTAGATGTAGCAAAACCCGAAACATCAATCGGCCAACATTGGTCTAATCTGTCATTTATAGCAATCCTCATATCAGAATCATCAATCGGTGAAATATCTTTTATATCTTTAGTTTCAGTGATCGGGTTGATCGGTGCGACTGTGTTCATATTTTTTAAATATTTGTATCCACTAAAACCGCCAAATATTAATACAGCCAAGAGAATTAGTATCAAAACAACAAAAAAATATTTCTTCTTGCTATTGTAAGGTTTAATAACTGGACCTTGAGTTAACTGATTCGGAGTACTAGGAAAACTACCAAACCAACCTTGAGTTTGTAGGTTAGACATAATTTCCTGCTTATCTACTTCCGAATATTGGAGTTGACTTAATACCGCACTAACTGACTCAAATGTCGAAGTATTATTCAAACCATTTATTTGCAAAGTTCTAAGAACTTCTTGGATGTTTATCATAATATAATTTTATTTACCAAAATTATATCATTTTAAGATAGTTAATCCAACACATTGCCATATACTAAAAAACACTCTATTTAGGAGTGTTTTTTACTTGAATTATAGGTCAAATCTAGAAATTTTTATTTCTTCAACCCCTGAGACAAAACTTTGATACCCTCCAAAACTTCTACCGGTAAAGCAAAGATAACTGTCTTTGATGGATCTGGATTAATCTTTTCAATCGTCTGCAAAGTTCTCATTGAAAGACCGCCTGGAACACTACTGAGAGCACTCGCAGCTTGAGCCAATTTTTCTGATGCTTGGAATTCACCTTCCGCTCTAATGATAATAGCACGTCTCTCTCTTTCTGATTCTGCTTGTTTAGCCATAACGCGTTTCATATCAGCAGGTAACTCAATATCCTGAATTTTAATATCCGTCACTGAAACTCCCCAAGATTGAGTCGCTCCCGCTACTATTTTTTGAATTTCTTCAGCGATTTGCTCTCTTTCGGAAAGTAATGGATCCAATTCAATACCACCAATCACGTCACGAAGAGCCGCTTGAGCGTATTGAGAAACAGCCAAAGTAAAATCTTTGATATTCAAAATCGCCAACTCCGCATTTTCTACTTTAAAATAGACGACGGCGTTAATACCAACCGGTACGTTGTCTTTGGTTATCACTTCCTGCTGTGGAATATCTGTCGTGGTTATACGCATATCAATCTTAATCATTCTCTGGAAACCGATCATAATCCAAGTCAAACCAGGCTGTCTGGTGCTTGTATATTTACCAAGGGTCAAAACAACAGCTCGATCATACTGATCTATAATTCTCAAACCAAACACCACAATAGCAACTATAAAAATCAATATAACAGATAAGACAAGAGTCATCCCCGATACTAATCCAGTTGAGGAAATAGCGAAGCTAATTACACCCAAACCTATCAAAAATGAGATTAATGAACCGACGGGATTTGCAGATCTGTTTTGCATAAATATTTTAATTTATTAATTATAAACTAAGTACATAATACCACCCAATATGTAACAACTCAAGGTGCACTCCTTTTCTATTTTTATACTTTTTTCCAAAAAAAACTAGCAAATAAAAAAGTGGTTTATCTTAACTAAATTAGCTATAATAAGAAAGACTATATTTATGATACTAAATAAAAAACTAAAATATCTTCAAATAGCCTTTAACCGATCTATAGATGAGGTAAAGAGTATGATAGATGATTTACCTGCCTCAAACAGAATAATCATTGAAGCCGGTACTCCATTCATAAAAATGTATGGCGCTACAGGAATTGCATCTTTACACGATTGGTGGAGTAAAAAAATTGGTTCAAAGCCTTATATTGTAGCCGATCTAAAAACCATGGACCGCGGTACTACTGAAGTGTCTTTTGCCGCTCAAGCCGGAGCTTCCGCTGTTACTTGCCTAGGTTTAGCCCCCATCGAGACCATCGATGGCTTTATCCAAGAATGCAATCGTTTGAATATTGATTCCATGGTAGACATGATGAATGTTCCCTTTCCTTTTGAAATACTTCAAAAATTAAAAAAACTACCCGATATTGTAGTACTTCATCGTGGAGTTGATGAAAACATTTTCAACCGAGAAAAAACTGTCCCCCTTAACGAAATTCGCCGAATCAAAGGCGCTTATGGAAATATTATGATTTCAATCGCCGGAGGAGAAACTACTAGAGATGTTATCAGAACCTATTTTAATGATGCTGATATCGCCGTAGTTTGGCGCTCTTTTTATGAAAAACCAGAAGCTACCGCTGATATCGCTCGTGATTTTTTGAAACTAATTAAATAAGTCCATGAAACCTCAAAAAAATAACAGTGATCTGATAATGATAGTAGCAATAATAGCTTTTATGATTATTTTTCAGTTCAGTTCAATTTTGGCCATAATATTTTTATTTATTGCCTTTTTTTATGTTTCAAAGAACAAAAAGTTTTCTACCTATTATCGTAATAAACTTCAAGAGATAACTAAAGAAGCCGAAGCAAATTCAAATGAAAATAATATCACTTTAAAATCGTCAGAAAACTATTCCCCGACATTACCAATAAAAAATGAAACCGATTCCGGTCAAGATATACTTTTGGACGAGCCCACAATCAAACAAATAACGACTGTAGGAAAATTGAGATTAAAAAGAAGAAAAAAATACTTGCATATAGCTCTAAACAATTCTTTAGACGAAGCGGAAGAAATTATTAATAGCCTCCCTGCTTCAGATAGAATTCTAATAGAGGTTGGTACTCCCTTGATTAAGACTTACGGAACAGAAGCAATTTCCCGCATAAAGCAAATGTCACCAGCTGGAACCTATATTGTAGCTGACAATAAATGTGCCGACTTGGCTTTACGAGAAGTGGAGATAATGGCAAAGGCCGGAGCCAATGCAGCAACCTGTCTTGGTGTTGCTCCAATTGAAACTATTAATAGTTTTATTGATGCTTGCGAAAAAAATAATATTGATTCTATGCTTGATATGATGAACGTAGAAAATTCTTTAATTGTATTAAAGAAATTAAAGAAAATACCAAATGTGGTTATCCTTCATAGAGGCGTGGATGAAACTGAATCAACCTCCGGAAAACAAATCCCTTATTATCAAATCAAACAAATAAAAGGCAGTTACAACGCTCTAGTTGCGGTAGCGGGAGGTGATACGATTAAAGAAATTCAAAGTGCTATTTTTAACGACGCTGACATCGTAGTTGTATGGAAAAATTTCTATCAGGTGAATAGTGATACAGCTGATTTGGCCAAAACATTTTTGGAACAGGTGAAATAAGCGAGTTGTATATTTAATGCAGTTGACGGGAATTGGTCACAAGTTACTAAGTCTTTTGGTATTAAGAAATCCCAAAAGCCTAAGTACTTTCGACCCCGTCTCGAATCCAAACATTAGAATGTTTGGACTTCGCTTGAGGAGAATGGAGATAGGACGTTGGTGTTTTACCACAGAGTCTAAAATCCCTATATATAAAATCACCAATAAATTGGTTATGTTATTTTAGCTGTTCTTCATGACATTTATTATATTGGTCATATTTTTTACTATTAAACAAAGTTGTACACACATTAGCAAGGCAACGATCCTTAGCGCCTATTTGATATTGGGAATCAACTTTATTTTTATCTAAACATATTGAGTAATCACCGCTTTGTTGAGCCAATTTACTATAGCAATCTATTTTTCCATCCTTTAGACTGTCACACAAATCCTGCGTTATTATAATTTTCCCCTCTCGTATCATTGTTGTTTTGTAATTTTGATAACAATTCCTTGAGTCTTGAAGACTATCGCATAGCGAAATATTTTCTTTAATGACTGCAATCTGATATATATAATCTAAACTACACCGTTCCTTTAATATTGTGTTCAAAACATTATCACAAATAGAAATATCGTTTTTTGCAATAGCAAAATTTTTTATACAATTCGAAACATACCAACTAGAACCACCTCTTTTACATACAGAGATAGAATCATTGCTTATAGCTTTAGCTGAAAGACATTTTGTATCATATTTGTAACAAGGAAAATTAGTGTAAAAAAAGTAACTCGAAAATACCAAACAAACAGCACCAGTTATCAAAATGTAGAAAGTCTCTCGTTGAACATATTTTTTTACAAGAAAATCAAATGCAAGAAGTAAAAAAACCATCAGGAAAACTGGTGGCAACACAAGCGCATAATAACTAATTATTGAGAAAAAAATCAAAAACAAAATAATGTCAATCACGAGCATAGACAAACAGCCATACAAAACTCCGTATTTTTTAAGAATTTTTTTAAAAATTAAAAAATTTGAATATATTAATAGAGCAAGAGGAATTGTACCTACTAAACCATATAAACTAAAACCCTGATTGAGATTTTCAAACCCGAAGCCATATTCTTGCGAAAAATAAAAAGAAATACATCCTGCTAATATAAACAATGATGTGTTTTTTAAAATAAATAATATTAGCTTTTTTTTACCCTTTTTAAGTGATATTTCAACAGTTTTAATTTGAGATGTGCTTACAACTAGTATATTTTGTTTATCTATAAACCAAAATGCTTCCTCTATATCTCCAGGTACCCACTCTCCACCTACCATTAAATCGGCGGCAATTTTCCCCTTACTAACACCTTGTGATAATTGAAGTTTAATATAATCGACGAGTTGTGTGTTTATCATTAGTTTTTTTTAATTACTTGAGATATTTTAACATACAATTTAGTTGACGGGAATTTTGAGAAGTTGACGGGATACATGGTCAGGAATATTTTGTTCGCCGTCGCTCACAAAATTTCACGACCCTAGGCCCGTAGGCACTTCCATTTTCTACCACGGATTACAGTGAAGAAAATTAGGTCGCTCGCATTTTTGATTGCTAGCAAAAATTGGCTCCGCTTTTCAAATCCCGGTGTGAGCGCAGTTGACGGGAATTTTGATCCTTACAGGATCAGTACCCCGGTTGGATATTTTGCTTCGTTACACTCACAAAATATACTCAACCGGGCTTCAAATCCCGCACGGAGTCGTCCCCACGACTCCTCAACTGCGCATATGAAAAAACCGCCTAGTGGCGGTAATTTCATATGCGCGCCTTAGTGGACGAAGTTAGAACTGCTTTTGAAGAGGAAGACGACACTGCAATTTATATTCCAAATCTTGATGAACCAGATGAATTATTTTAAATTATTTTGAGAATAATTTGTCTATTTTCTTACCCCACCCAAGCCTACTATATATACTTTATTCTTCACCGACTTTAGTTTTAACTGATTACACTATTACAGCATTAACAACCAGCAACATCTTTTCACAGATAGGACAAGAAACATCAAACAGTTCCTCGTAATACTCTATAGATTTGCTTGTCTTTGGTGTTCCTTTCCAACCACAGACTGAACACTCTATTTCCATATTCTCATGATAATCACTGTATTCCAATATTCTGGCTGTCTTCTCACCCTCGAAACCAAACTGGCACAAACTGTATAGAGCTTTAGCAACGGACAACAATTCATCAGCTAATGGGTTATTCTTCCAAACGGCAACAATAGCGGTAATAAGTTGAATTCTGTTCTTTATAATATCTGCCTTAGCGGCTCCGAAATTCTTAAATACCGCCTCGCCATTCTGCTTATAATCCTCTAACATTTCGGTGGTATTACTTAGAACGTCAGCAGACTTGAGTAAGAGTGATTCCTGGGAAAAAGCCTTAACGTGTTCAATGGCTTCCCTTTTTCTATCTTCCCAGGACTTAGTTTTATCTTGTTCTGTCACACTTAAAACTAGATCCGCAATAGCGACACCAAAACCTTCTTTGATTATTTCGTAAGTTACCTTCTTTTCTTCAAGACTGTCTTCAATGGTATCGTGCAAGATTCCGGCCACAATAACATCCTCTTTGGCCCCAGCTGAAGCTAGTATAAGGCCGACGGTGAGGGGGTGGACCACGTAAGGAACATCTTTACCTTTTCTCTTTTGCTTTTGGTTAATTTCATGCGTTTCAATAGCTAGTTTAATAGCTTCTTGAATTTTCTTTGTGTAAATCATAAATATTAATTAATTAGTTTAAATAATACTCAGAGAGCCTTAGTTTACTGACTAGGCAAACAAAAAGCGACTAAGAGTTTTGATCAAGCACGACCTGCTTAATGAAATCTCCCAACCGCTTTTAGGTTAGTCATGATAAGGTTTATGGATCCTCGCAGATTTCCCAATTCACCTACCCATTTAAGGGAACCTCTCATGGCCCACAGACTGGTGGAGCTACAGCGTTAGCCTTTAAAGGATAACAAGTCTTATAATAACACATATTTTTATAATTCACTAACGCAAACAAAAACAGTAGGATAACCTACTGTTCTTGTTGTATTCCGGAGGGACCCCTTAACCCTCAACGCCGTCTAGCAGCCGTAGTCTGGGGGGAATTCACTACATCGGATACTTATACTTACAATCTAGCACGTTTACGCAATATTTTAAAGAGCTACTTAAAACCTTTTGATAAAAACTCAACCAATGTCTGTCGGTTAATATAATAACATCCTTCAAAGCTAATAACTTCCAAATGACATCCTCCCCGCATTCCCTCGCCGACTCGGTCATACGGGGTCTCCTTTAAATCACGCTACGCGGTTAGCCCGAAGCATTCATCCCCGCACTCCAAAAGGTTTATGCTTTGATTCGAGAGTATGTTGTCGTGCGGGGTTTCCTGCTAAAGACAATGACCGGCGGCGGCCGCTTTGTCTATAGCGCCTTTGGTTAATAACTTCCTTTTAATAACTTCGTTCTTACTTAGACAAGTTTCTTTTATTTCGTTAATCGACAACCGGCTGAACTGCCTTAAACTCATCTTTTTACCGGTCGCAGTGTCAGTAACAATGTTTCTTGGACCCCTTCTTTTATCTATCTTTATATTAAGGTCCAAACTATGCAAAAGTGACCCATCGAAGTATTTTTTATCAAACCATGGGAAATTCAAACCCAGTCTCATCGCCTCATTTTTATCCTGGGCATAGACAATATAACCATCTTCATCTCGTTTGAAGTTGTGGTTGTTTTTCTCCAAATAACTCTCAAGGGAATGGTAGTGTCTGTCCCTGGATTGAGAATATTTAGACTCTGTTAGTTTTAGATATTGATTGTTCATAATTTAAGGCATAATCTTTCTTAAAAGATATTCTCTAAAATCTACGAGCTTACGTGAAATGATTCCAAGTTCTTTAATAGGATTTCTTTTTAAGTGACTATCTATTAGAGAAAATAAATCAATAAAATATTGAGTATTAGTGAATTCTTTACCATCGCCGTCAACCATAACACTTTCACAATACTTAGTTTTATTCTCTCCTGAGTTGTTTCTACAATAATCGTACGCGGAGAAAATCAATCCCTGCATGTAATCACAGTATGTAGAGTTGCTCCAACTGTCCGGTGTAAACCTATCGTACTTAGTTAAGTGACCAGCCATAGAACAAATAACCTCATCTACAAAATCATAAGATTCTCCATTTGATTCTTCTGGTAAGTTACATTTTGGACATCTCACACCCTTAGCGTAAGCCATAAAAACTGTATTGCATCTTTTGCACTTATAGTCCGGAATTCTTATGTGTAAGCTCATATATTATTTTTATTTATTATACCCTTACATAAAATAAATTATGTCTACTGTCTTGACGCTAATATAAAACTTTTAAAATTAAATAAAACTTGCCAAGGTCTTACCCAACCTCTCTATAACCCCAACGACTAAAGCATTTCCCATAATAAAGGCTCTTTTAACGTCTGGAGTAATTCTTCCGTCTTGCATAGTTTTTGTGTGATTATCTGGGAACATATTTAATCTTTCTAACTCAAGTGGAGTAAGTCTGCGTAATCTACCTGATTTTGTTCTTATGACATGTTTAAAACGTGAGGGTGAATTTCCACCTTCTCCCGTTACTATTGTTCTCGAGGGCTTATCTAATGAGTCAGGAAAAGCCATAGGTCCCTCAGAATAATTATACACAAATCCGTTTTTAGATTTTCTAGCTTCTTTTTTACCACCCTTTAGATATTCCCATCTTTTTTCGTCCTCTTTCTTTATATAATACTCTTCTGGAATCTTTTTTTCATCCTCGATAATAATATTTTTTAATAGTATTTTTTTACCTTTATAATCAGGGGTTGTCTTGGTGGTATAAACATTTCTATCTATCATTACGCCCGAATTTTCAAATGGGCTTTTTGTTGGTTTATCAGCTGAAAAATTTTTAGAAACTTTTTCTAAATCACCCTCAATTTTAAATTCATTTATATTAAGAACCCCGTCTTTAACAGGACAAGCGGTAGCAATTACACCATTCTTACTAATCCAGTTTTTAATATCTTTTTCTTTCTTGATTAAATTATAAATTTTGGTGCCTTTTTTATAACCCATAATAAAAACTCTTCTTCTTCTTTGAGGAAGTCCATAATCTGCTGCGTTTATTACACGCCATTCTACAATGTATCCCAAATCCGCTAATGAGGCCAACATTACTGCAAAATCTCTACCTCTTTGTCCTGAAGGTGATTTTAATAAACGATCAACGTTTTCTAACATTAAATAATCAGAAGCATCTTTACCTTTTTTATTTAAAATATTAAATATGGACCACCATAAGACCCCCTTTTTCCCTTGCAAACCTTTTGCCTGACTCAATGTTCTAGCAACAGAATAATCCTGACAAGGAAAACCACCTACCAGTAAATTATGGTTAGGTATTTGTTTAAAATCATTTTCAACAACCTTTTGTATATCCTCACATGAATGATTTTTAGCACCAAATTGATGTGTGTAAATTTGAGAAGCATGTTGAGTGCTAGCACCGGGTTCCCACTGACTACTCCAAACATGCTCATATTTTACTTTTTCATCACTTGCGGAATTTAGACCAAGTCGAAACCCTCCAACACCCGCAAATAGTTCTACGACTCTTATTTTCTTCATACGGTTTAGTCTATCAGATTAAATTAAATTGATCAAGCTTGATCTTTATTGTTCTCTATGGCCTGTTGTATGTATTTGGCATTCAACCAGAAACAGCGTTTCATTTCTTGGGTTTTTTGTGGTGTCTCTATAGTGTCTTTAGAGTTCTTACCATGTGGACGAACATGAGAAACATAACTTTCACTAATTTTAGGCAATTCCTTATATTTTCCTTCATTGATACAATCGATAGTCTTTTGCCATACACGCTCCACTTCACCAATATCTTTCATTGGAAAATTCCAAAACATGGTTTTCTTAAGAATTATATTTTTACTGTTCTTTTGTTTTTGAAAGATAACAAACAAAAACTTTTTGGTTTCAAGTTGTAAATGAAAGTCTGCCATAGTTTCATCGTCACCGTCGTACCAAACCTGAGTGACTAAATCTTTATAATCAAAAGCGGGAAATGAAATAGACTCCTTCAAACTTCCAGTAGCCTCAAGAGTAATTACTTTGAGAGTAATATTTGCTTTCTCTAACTCTTCAATGTTATTCGATTTTACTCCAAGAATCTGATTAACAATTAGTCTTTTGTAGCTTTTTGCCTTTTTTCCAAGTTCCGAATTAAGACTGTTCAATATCTCTTTATCAGTTTTACCAATAAAAAAAGAAAACTTTTCCTTAACAACATCTTCAATTGTTTCTAACCTTCTCTGTTTCTTAAAAATTGAATCGGTGTTTGATTTTTCTCCTAATAGTTTAGTTTGGATTAAGTAATTTATATACTGCTGTTTAAAAGAAAAGGCTCGTGGTTTTGCTGGTGTACGACTCATTGGTTGGTCTCTAACAACTCGGCTATTTGCCGCCTTTGTACAAGCACCGAGATAATATGTATCTCCTTCTGATAACAGGTGTGCTTCACCTCGTTTAATTTTTGCTACAATATACTCCCAGTCCTTTTGAATCTGAAATACATCCTCACTAGAAATATCTTCTAGTAATTTTAATAGGTGAACAAATTTAAATTCATAATCAAGTATGCTTTGGTTTTCAATCCATAAATAAAACATTAATAACAATGTCTTATTTTTCTTCAAAAATGAGCTTAATTCCCAGGTTTCGTTTACTACAGAATCGTAATTAATCATTGAAAAGACAAGTCTCTCTTTTGAAACAAGCTTGTTTTTTGAACCCTCTTTTAAAGGAGTGGTTTTAAGTTCGACTCCAGCAATAGTAAAATCTGGCTCACTGATATTACCTGGGTTAATTTCAAAAAAGTATTTTTCAATTAAATCACCGAGGAAACCTTTACGTTTTACACCATAGCCTCCAATTTGTTTTTCAATAATTTCAATTGTTTCTTTAGAAACAATGTCACGCAAAGACTTCCGCAGAATAGTTGTCGCTTTTTCTAAAACTGTTCTTTTGTTTGATATATATTAGTCATTTATTTTTAATGAATTATACCCATTTAGCGTCACTATTATATGGTCAACAATTTTAATATCTAAAATTTTACCCGCATGAATTAGTTTTTTAGTAATCTCGATATCAGCCTGTGATGGTTCTAAATCTCCTGACGGATGATTGTGTGCAATAATAATTGAAGCAGCGTTATTTTTAATCGCACTCTCAAAAACTTCTCTTGGGTGAACAAGGCTTTCATTAAGTGTGCCTACGGAAACAATTTCTTTATGTATTTCCTGATTTCTACTATCTAAATAAAAAACTATAAAATGTTCCTTTTTACTCCCTCTAATATCTTCCATTCGCTCCCAAACATCTTTTGGTGAAAGCAATATGGACGTCTTCTTGCCTTTCAGCATTCTTCTTCCAAGTTCAAAGCAAGACAGTATTTCGCACGCTTTAGCTGAACCTATTCCATGAACAGTCTTTAGGTTTTCAATTGATAGATTTACAAATTTTTCATTACCAAACTTTTCTAGAATTTTTTGGGATAATTTTAAAACATTTAAATCTTTTGTTCCAGTTCTGAGTAAAATAGCTAAGAGTTCGGCATCAGACAATTTATCAGGACCATATTTTTCCATTTTTTCACGTGGTCTATCAGATTTTGGAATGTCTTTAATTTTCACCTTACAACTCTACCAAAAAATTATATACAAAACCAGCCTTTTAAAATGATGATTTTGTGTTTTTTACACAGCTCATACATTGATACAATAGAACTTTCTTGCTTAATTTACGCAATACATCAATCAGTTATAAAAAACTCCCCATTTGGGTCGTAGTTTTCTGATTTAGGCAAACCACATGCATTCCAAACCAGATCAAATGTAGGCTGTAAAAGTTTTTCAACGGATTCTGTATATTCACCTATTACAACAG
>Ga0247841_10004403_pt1 | contig 24218 bp, 22 predicted proteins | sample LaCruzMarch2015__2_FD_192410 | JGI IMG/M metagenome (GOLD analysis project Ga0247841, IMG submission 192410) | Freshwater microbial communities from meromictic Lake La Cruz, Castile-La Mancha, Spain - LaCruzMarch2015_18m | ecosystem: Environmental > Aquatic > Freshwater > Lake | place: Spain... | reverse complement strand
ACATGTCCTGGCCCTACGCTGTATCAATGCAAGCGACCGACTCCCCGCCTTCTGGCTACATCGTCTTCAAACTTCCACCCTCAACCGCCGCCGTGCCGCCTAACCCGAAGAATTATGTCTTACACCCTTTGTCCATTCCCATGCGGGGGAAATCATCATAAAGTCGGACACCATTAACAGCATTCCGGTGTGTCCGGGAGACAACGTCAGCATGAGGAAAGAGAGAAGCTGAAGATACACGCGGGAAGGCGTTTATAATCAGGGAGAAATATGAATTCACGTGAAAGATTGCAGGCGACATTAAACCACCAGGTGGTTGACCGTGTGTGTGTTGATTTCGGAGCCGGGGGGCAGACCGGAATGGGAGCCGGCGCCATACATCGCCTGCGCAAGGCGGTTCTAGGCGAGAGTGACCATCGCGTGAAGATCACCGAGCCATACCAGATGCTCGGCGAGATCGACGAGGAACTGAGGCAGGCGCTTTCACTGGATGTCGTGGGCATACATCCGCGCTGCAACATGTTCGGGTTTGCCAATGAGGGCTGGAAGCCTTTCACCATGCACGACGGGACGCCGGTGCTGGTCCCGGAGAAATTCAACTGGACGGTCGATGAGAAAGGCGGCATCCAGATGTATCCGCAGGGCGACACCAGTGTGCCGCCCTCCGCGGTTATGCCGAAGGATTCATTCTTCTTCGACGCAACGAAAAGGCAGGAGCCGTTTGATGAGGAAAATCCCAATCTTGCGGACAACTGCGAGGAATTCGGTCTGTTAAGCAAGGAGGATGTAGGCCATTTTGTAACCGGCCTCAAATCCGCCTTTGACAAGACATCGTACGGCATCTACATGACATTTCCCGGCGCGGGTTTCGGCGACATAGCGCTTGTGCCTGCGACTTGGATGAAGCGTACGAGGGGAATCCGAGATGTGGAGGAATGGTATATTTCTACCCTCACGCGGAAGGATTTCATTCGCAGAATCTTCGAGAAGGAGTGCGAGTTTGCGCTGAAGAACATCGAAACGCTGGCGAGGGCGGTTGGCAACATGCCCCAGGTTGTTTTTGTCAGTGGCGCGGATTTCGGGACCCAGCGCGGACTCTTTTCTTCGCTCGAGGCTTACCGCGAACTGTTCAAGCCGTTTCACAAACTGGTGAATGACCGGATTCACAAGCTGACGAAGTGGAAGACTTTTATTCACAGTTGCGGGGCGATTCATGAATTGATACCTGATCTTATCGAGGCTGGTTTTGATGTGCTGAATCCGGTACAATGTTCGGCTTGCGGGATGGACGCAAAGCAACTGAAGATGGAGTTCGGCAAGCAGCTTGTGTTCTGGGGTGGCGGGGTCGATACGCAGAGCACGCTTCCGTTCGGAACCCCGGACGATGTGTACAGGCAGGTGCGGGAGCGCATTGACATATTCAACCAGGGCGGCGGGTTCGTGTTCAACAGTGTTCATAACGTGCAGAGCAATGTGCCGGTTGAAAACCTGCTGGCAATGTTCAAGGCGGTGAAGGACAGCGGAAAATAGATACTGAAAGGCAAAGGGGATGGAATCATGATAACAGCCGTGGGCGGGGGAATGACTGACGGCAGTCTGAAGCCGGTGTATAACATGCGGTATGTCTGGACCATTTCGCTGGTTGCGGCGATGGGCGGGTTGCTGTTCGGCTATGACTGGGTTGTAATAGGAGGCGCGAAGCCGTTCTTTGAGAGATTCTTTGAACTTACCAGCGCCACCCAGAAAGGCTGGGCCAACAGCTGTGCTTTGATCGGGTGCCTGGGTGGCGCGCTCATGGCGGGCGCGCTCAGCGACAAATTCGGTCGAAAGCGGCTTCTGATATTCTCGGCTTTTCTTTTCACCCTGACTTCGTTGGGAAACGCGATGGCCCAGGATTTTACGACGTTTGTTGCCTGGCGCCTGCTGGGCGGTGTGGCAATTGGCCTGGCATCGAATCTATCGCCGATGTACATAGCCGAGGTGGCGCCTGCGCCGATGCGCGGCCGGCTGGTGGCCGTTAATCAGCTGACGATTGTCATCGGCATACTGGCGGCGCAGTTTGTCAACTGGTTCATTGTTCGCAATCTGCCGGCCAACTCCACCGACGCCTTTATTGCAAGTTCATGGTACGGTCAAACCGGTTGGCGTTGGATGTTCGGATTAACCGCGGTGCCGTCACTGCTGTTTCTTGCAGGCATGTTCCTCGTCCCGGAGAGCCCGCGCTGGCTGGCCAAGAACGGCAAGTCTGCGCAGGCGCGTGGCTTTTTCGCGCGTATTGGCGGGGATACATACGCCGGGCATGCCATGGCGGAGATTGAAGCCACGCTTGTGGACGAGGTGCAGAAAGTCAATTTTCGCGACCTGCTGGAACCGAGAATGAGGAAAGTTCTGTTCCTGGGTGTGGTGCTGGCGGTCTTTCAGCAATGGTGCGGCATCAATGTTATTTTCAACTACGCAGAGGAAATATTCCAGAATGCCGGTTATGATATTTCGGATGTTCTGAAGAATATCGCATGGACCGGCTCAGTGAACCTGGTCTTCACCTTTGTGGCACTGGGCGTCGTGGACAGGGGCGGGCGTCGTGTGCTTATGCTGGTTGGTTCCTTTGGCCTCGCGATGGTCTACATAGCGATGGGGTTCTGTTATTATGCCGGTGTCAAGGGTTTGCCGATGTTGCTGCTGGTGCTGGCGGCAATCAGCTGTTACGCGATGAGTCTGGCCCCGGTGACGTGGGTATTGATTTCGGAAATCTTTCCAAACCGGATCAGGGGTGCGGCGGTGTCGGTTGCGGTGTCGGCCTTGTGGATTGCGTGTTTTATCCTCACATTCACATTCCCGATGTTGAACGCCACGCTTGGTCCGGCTGGCACGTTCTGGGCTTACGCTGCGGTATGCGTAGCAGGCTTCATTTTTGTCTGGCTGAAGGTGCCGGAGACAAAAGGCAAAACATTGGAACAAATCGAACGCGATCTCGTCGGGTAGCTTTGGATTCATAAAGGCGTTGCGATCTCTTTCGTCGACCTTATCGGCACCTGTGCCAATATGACCCTTGCGATGCTTGTCGCTATGTCGCTGTGACAGTATGGCGCAAGTGACGGCGCAATGCAGATTCCCAATCCGAATCGATGATCAGACGCATAGTATTGAACATCAATGTTTTACAGTGGGAGTCAAGGGGAGTGACGGACACTGGCACGCTATGTGCTATATTCTTCAACCGGTTAATCATATACTTGAATAATAATGGGAGCTTTCAATGGCAAAGTCAAAAGTACTTGGAATAGATCTTGGCACGACTAACTCGTGCATGGCTGTCATGGAGGGCGGCGAGCCGGTGGTAATCCCGAACTCTGAGGGCGGAAGGACTACGCCGTCGGTGGTGGCTTTTGCGAAGAATGGCGAGCGGCTTGTAGGGCAGGCTGCAAAGCGGCAGGCAATCACAAACCCGCAAAACACTATCTTCTCCATCAAGCGTTTTATGGGCAGGAAGCATGTCGAGGTGTCGCAGGAGATAAAGCTGGTGCCTTACGAGGTCTTCAAGGCCTCGAACGGCGACGCTTCTGTCAGGGCCGGCGGGCAGGTGTACACACCGCCGGAGATTTCCTCGATGATTCTCCAGAAGATGAAGGCGGATGCAGAGGCGCATCTCGGGGAGAAGATCACTCAGGCAGTCATCACCGTTCCTGCGTATTTCAACGACAGCCAGCGGCAGGCCACAAAGGATGCTGGCAAGATCGCCGGTCTCGAAGTACTGCGCATCATCAACGAGCCTACCGCCGCATCGCTGGCGTACGGCATGGACAAGAAGAAGGACGAGAAGATCGCAATCTATGACCTTGGCGGTGGCACGTTCGATATCTCGGTGCTCGACATCGGGGACGGCGTGTTCGAAGTCAAGGCGACAAATGGCGATACGCACCTGGGTGGTGACGATTTCGATCAGAGGATCATCGACTGGCTGGTTGCCGAGTTCAAGAAGGACAACGGAATCGACCTGTCGAAAGACCCGATGGGCTTGCAGCGGTTGAAGGAAGCTGCTGAAAAGGCGAAGTGCGAGTTGTCCAGCTCACAACAGAGCGACATCAACCTTCCTTTCATAACAGCCGACGCATCAGGGCCGAAGCATCTGAACGTCAGCCTTACAAGAGCAAAGCTTGAGCAGCTTGTGGATGATCTCGTAGAGAAGACCGCCGGTCCGGTCCGGATGTGCATGAAGGATGCGGGGCTGAGCAAGGTTGACGAGGGAATACTCGTCGGAGGCATGACCCGTATGCCTAAAGTCCAGGAGATGGCGAAGAAGCTGTTCAACCAGGAACCGCACAAGGGTGTAAATCCCGATGAAGTTGTGGCGGTCGGTGCAGCCATCCAGGGTGGCATCCTCGCGGGTGAGGTGAAGGATGTACTCCTTCTCGACGTGACACCGCTGTCGCTCGGAATCGAGACGCTTGGCGGAGTGTTCACCACGCTGATCGAGCGGAATACCACGATTCCAACGAAGAAGAGTGAGATTTTCAGCACAGCGGCCGATAATCAATCGACTGTTGAGATTCATGTGCTGCAGGGCGAACGGAAGATGGCCTCCGACAACAGGACCATCGGCCGGTTCCACCTGGACGGCATTCCGCCAGCGCCGCGCGGCGTTCCGCAGGTCGAGGTTACCTTTGACATTGATGCGAACGGCATACTTCATGTCTCTGCCAAGGATCTTGGGACCAACAAGGAACAGAACATCACGATCACGGCTTCGAGCGGATTGACCGATTCTGACATCAGTCGCATGAAGACAGAAGCCACGGAGCACGCTGAGGAAGACACTAAACGGCGAAAGCTCGTTGAAACGCGGAACATGGCTGAAAATGCGGCTTACCAGGCTGAGAAGCTGATCAAGGAACAGGGCGAAAAGATTGCCGCGGACAAGAAGGCGAAGGTCGAAGAGGCTATCAAGCGCATCAGAAGCGCCACGCCCGGCAGCGATACCGATGAGATTCAGGCCGCACTGGACGGACTTAACAACGATATGCAGGCCGTTTCGGCGGACCTGTACTCGAAGGCCAAGGCAGGCGGCAAGCCGCATGGCGGCGGTGACGCAGGCCAGCAGCAGGCGCCTGGTGGTGAGCAGGCTGGCAATGCCGGTGGTGGCGGAGCGGGGCCGGGCGCCAAGCCAGAGGGTGACGTGATAGATGCGGATTTCGAAATGGTTGACGACAGCAAGAAGAAGAAATAACGGAATGGGCGCGTTTGCCGGAGGTTGCCTCCGGTGACGCAAGCAGTATGAAGCAGTGTGTTACCGCATGAAGCGGAACTAAAGGAGGAAGGTAGAAGATGAAGATCAGACCGTTGGGAGATCGGATCCTCGTGGAACCGAAGAAGGAAGGCGACGTTACGAAGGGCGGAATCATTATTCCTGACACGGCCAAGGAAAAGCCACAGGAAGGCAAAGTCATCGCGATCGGCACAGGCAAGATCGATGACGAAGGCAAGAAGATTCCTTTCAACGTGAAGCCGGGTGACAAGGTTCTCATGCCCAAGTATGGCGGCACAGAGGTCAAGATTGACGACAAGGAATACCAGATTGTTCGCGAGGATGACCTGCTCGGCATCATCGAGTAGATCGGCTGTTCGCGTTGTTTTCGAACATAAGACTAAAGCAAGGAGAAGAGAGTCATGGCAAAGGGTAAGCAGTTAAAGTACGATGCAGACGCGAGGCAGGCCATGCTTCGCGGTGTGGAGAAACTCAGCAGGGCCGTCAATGTGACACTTGGTCCATGTGGCCGGAACGTGATCCTGGATAAGAAGTTCGGATCACCGACGATTACCAAGGACGGCGTCACGGTTGCGAAGGAGATCGAGCTTCCTGATCCTTTCGAGAACATGGGCGCCCAGATGGTTCGCGAAGTAGCGAGCAAGACGAGCGATGCGGCCGGTGACGGCACGACTACCGCGACGCTTCTCGCCGAAGTGATCTATCGCGAAGGCCTGAAGAATGTTACAGCCGGCGCCAACCCGATGAGCCTGAAGAGGGGCATCGACAAGGCTGTCGAGGCGATCGTTGAAAACATCGCCAAGCAGAGCAAGAAAGTCAAAGAGCATACCGAGATCGCACAGGTCGCCACGATTTCCGCGAACGGCGACAAGACGATCGGCCAGATCATAGCTGACGCAATGGACAAGGTCGGCAAAGACGGCACGATCACGGTCGAGGAAGCGAAGACCATCGAGACGACTCTTGATGTGGTCGAGGGCATGCAGTTCGACAAGGGCTATCTGTCCCCGTACTTCGCCACCAATACCGAAACAATGGAAGCGATTCTCGAGGATGCTTATATCCTTATCCACGAGAAGAAGATATCGAGCCTCCAGGACTTGCTGCCGCTGCTGCAGAACGTGGCAAAGGCCGGCAAGCCCCTCCTGATCATCGCGGAAGAGGTCGAGGGTGAGGCCCTGGCGACTCTGGTGGTGAACCGGTTGCGCGGCACATTGCAGGTCTGCGCTGTAAAGGCGCCTGGCTTCGGCGATCGCCGCAAAGCCATGCTTGAAGACATCGCAATCCTGACGGGCGGCCAGTGCATCTCCGACGATCTCGGCATCAAGCTTGAGAACGTGAAGATGGAAGCGCTGGGCAAGGCCAAGCGGGTAACGGTCGAGAAGGAAGCTACAACGATCGTGGAAGGCGGCGGCAAGACCTCCGACATCCAGGGTCGGGTCAGCCAGATCAGGCGTCAGATTGACGAGACGACCTCAGATTACGACCGTGAGAAGCTGCAGGAACGTCTGGCCAAGCTGGCCGGCGGTGTTGCGGTGATCAATGTCGGCGCGGCCACCGAAACCGAAATGAAGGAAAAGAAGGCGCGTGTTGAAGACGCTCTTCATGCTACGCGTGCAGCGGTTGAGGAAGGTGTTGTGCCGGGTGGCGGTGTTGCGCTCCTGCGCAGCCAGGGTTCGCTTGACAAGGTCGATGTCTCCGGCGATGAGAAGATCGGCGTTGATATCATCAGGCGTGTACTCGAAGCTCCTTTGCGCCAACTGGTTGAGAACGCGGGCCTCGAAGGCGCGATCATCATCCAGGAAGTGAAGAACGGCAAGGGCACCATGGGTTACAACGTGGCGACGGGCAAGTATACCGACATGATCAAGGACGGTGTGCTTGATCCGGCGAAAGTTACGCGGACAGCCCTGCAGAATGCGGCGAGCATTGCCGGCCTTCTGCTGACTTCCGAGTGCATGATCACGGAGATACCGGAAGAGGAAAAGCCGGCGCCAGCGCATGGCGGCGGTCCGGGCGGTGACATGGGCGGGATGTACTGATACAGGCAGTTGACTTAGTGAGACGGGGCGGGTAATATCCGCCCCGTCTCTTTTCTTTGGTCCTTTTTTAGGGGGAGTGGAATTTGAACAAGCAACTGCTGAAAGCCGCTAGCGCGAAGATTGCGAATGTTCCCGTTCTCGTTAATGCTGTTTCGAGGCGCGTAAAACAGCTCTATGCCGGACATCGTCCTTATGTAAAGCCGCTGCCGGGCGAAGAGGCGGAAGACATCGCACTTCGGGAAATTGCCGAGGGTAAGCTTACCGTCGAAATTGATTTCTCCGCGGTCGCCGACAGAGAGAAGCGAGAGAAGGAACGGAAGGGTTAGCCTGGCCCCCACCCTTACTGATTGAGGGTGATCGCGGGCGTCCTTCTTTCGGCTCCTTGTATGTTACTTCCGGATATTCCCGGGGGAGCCTCCTGTGACAACCCGAACTGCAAATAGCGCCAGTGTATTGGCCGTAAACCGCAAGGCTTTCCACGATTTCTCCGTGCTGGAGCGCATCGAGGCGGGAATAGAGTTGCGTGGGAGCGAGGTGAAGTCGATAAAGGCCGGCAAGGCCAACCTGGCCGGCGGCTTCGCGACAGCCGAGGGGCATGAGCTCTTCCTGCGTGATGTTCATATTACGCCTTACGAGCAGGCAACCTATTTTAATCACGAAGCGACCCGCCCGAGGCGGCTGCTCATGCGGGCGCGCGAGATAGCCAAGATTGCAGCGCGCGTTGAGCAGATGGGTTTTGCACTTGTGCCGCTCAAGCTCTATCTCAAGAGACGCTGGATCAAGATAGAGCTTGGTGTGTGCAAGGGCAAGAAGATGGGGGACAAGCGCGAGGTCTTGCGCGCGAGAGCGGCCGACAGGGAAGCCGCCAGGGCGACGGCGAACGCCCGGCGCAAGTAACCCTTGCTTCGCGGTAGAAAATCGTGCATCATTCCCCCGTTCATGTGTTTGTTCCGCATTTTAAAGGAGATATTGGAATGAATATCGGTCCAATGGAAGTTGTTCTTATTCTGGTCGTGATAGTACTGCTCTTCGGGGCAAGGAAGCTCCCTGAGCTGGCCCGTTCGCTTGGCCGCAGCATGGGTGAATTCAAGAAGGGCAAGGAAGAGGGCGCCAAGATGCTTGAGGACGAGAAGGACAAGCAGGACAAGAACGTCGTCTCCCAGAACAAGGCCGCATAGCCGAACCGGGGTTGCCGGAGGAGGGCAAGGTCTTTACAGCTTGCCTTCCTTCCGCTTGATGGACATTTCGATTGATACGAGCGCTTTTTCGACTTTGTCTTTCCACACGCTGTCGGACTGGCCGACCTTGAAATCTTCGTATACCTGACGCGCCTCTTCCAGTCTCCCCAGCTGTTCCAGACATCTGGCGGACCCGAATACAGCTTCAGGAGCCAGGAACGAATCGGGGTTCCCGGCGAGGAACTTCTTGTAGGATTCGAGTGCCCTCGTAGCACCTTCCGGCAGTGCCTCATCGCATAGAATCAGGCCAAGTTCAGACACCTGGATAAATTCATGCTTCGGGTACTTCTGCTGGAAGAGCTGATAGTTCCGGCGGGCCAGTTCGTAGCTGCCCTCGGTGTACTGGGCCTGGGCCAGCTTCAGCATAATGACCGGGGCCAGCTCCGATGATCCGAACCGCTTCATAAGCACATCAAGATTCGCGGCTGTTGTTGCTTTCAGCAATTCAGTGGAAGCCTCGGTCTTCCTCGTCTTGGAATAGTGCCGGTATCCTGAGACTGCCGCGATTGCCAGGCACGAGGCGACAAGTGTGCCGGCGATCCAGAGGATATTCAGCGCAGCGGACCGTGGGATGCCGTGGGCTTCGAGAAAGAGACTGAGACTGCTGGGTACTTTCTTTACAACCGGAGTGACCGGCAAGAGTTCTTCTTGATTCATGACTTGATTTCTTCCCTTCCGCAATGTGAAGCAGCCGACAACATTAGGGACGCCGCACGACCTCATGAAACATCCCGGCGAAACTCATGTGACAGTCGGGAAGGTAGTCAAACGCCGGACGTCAGGCAAGAAGAAACTGGAGACCGGCTTCTCATGAATTCGTTATCGACTCATGGATTCATGAAAGCGGCGTCAAACCGCCACGCCTGGAAATATGAAGAACGATACCTTGTATCCGACATGCCGCTATCCTTCAACTTTGACTTTCATTCCGCACTCCGGTATTTTCCGGACAATGTGGGTTCAAGGCATAGGCTCTTAATGGAGGAGGGCCGGACTCTCTATCAGGCCTACAGTCGCCTCGTGAAGGCGTGTCGAAGGTGTGGATACGAGTTGCCGGTCAGGACAGCGCCGGACCTGCCCAGGCCCAGATGATGGTAACGGTTCGGCAGGGTTGAGCACTCGGAATGAGATACGGGCCATTAACCTCGCAAGCCATCGGACATTTGTTGAAACATGTTCATGGTGCACGACAAAGAACTTGCTCTTCCCGAGCTTTATGTGCTACGGAAGGCGCTTAATTCTTCTTGGGAGAACTAATGCAGACACTGAAAGAAGTCATGGCGGAAATAGAGAGCCTGAGGCAGCAGCTTTTCCCCAAGTCAAAGCGGTCCCCGAAACCACAGCTTCCCGCGACCGCCGGTAATCCACCTGTTGTTTCTGATCCCTCCAAGCCTGCGGATCAACCGAAGGACGAGAAGCCTGCGGAGAAGGCCGTGGATTCCGTGCCTGCCGAGAACACCAGGGAGAAGGCCAGGGCCCGCCTGAAGGAGATACGAAACACTTCCACCTGGCACAGTGCGCAGTATTCAGCCGCGGTTGCGCTTGAGGAGGATGTTGCCGAGACCGAACTCAATGACTGGTTGAAGAAATTAGAGCAGCGGGCTCATGACGATGGGACGTCCGGCGACGTTTTCGAGGACGTCAAAGAGCTCATCCGGGTTGTAAGGAACAAGAGGATATGGAAAGAAGATAAGCAGGTTCCAGCTGAGCGCAAGGCCCAGATATCCAGGATCGAGCATTGCCTTGCGGAACTGGTTGCGGGCGGGACTGAGCATGTCTCAAGGAAATCGGCAGAGGTTCTCCATGAGCATGGGGCAAGCAGTGAGTTGCGGATACTTGCTGGGAATGTGCTGGGCATGAGCGAGATCGATATTCTCTCGAAGGAATGGGAGAAGGGGAAGAAGCTGGACAAGGTGCAACTGGAGAGTGTCTACAACAACCTGAAAGATTGGCGCCTTAGATGGAAAGCCGGCAAGGAACTCGGCATAAGTCAGGCAGATTCCGATGTATATGAAAACAAGGGCGCCAACCGCGAAGACAGGCTTGAAGCGAGCCGCAGGTTGGGCATAGAGGCTGCTGGTTACGCCCTGCACGAGCGGCAGTTGGGCAAGGATCTGACGAAGGACGACCTGAAGCACATATGGATTGGCGCAAAAGATCAGAAAGAGCGAATTGCCGCTGCGAAGGAGCTTGGTTACTCAAAGGCAAAGATCTGGATGGCCGAGAACGCATTGGTGGTGTGTATCGCCGGAGTTGTTCTGTTTATCGTTCTTTCGGTCTGGTTCCTGTGGCCAAAGCATCACTGAGTGCCTATCCTGAATTCCATCTGCGCTTTACACTACGAACAGCCGTCGCATCTCTTCAAGCCATGCCGTTGCCTCCTCCGAGCCATCGGCAGGTGACCAGGTGGCGATCTCATTCTGCTGGAGGGGTCGATACGGTCCGGCCTTGGCTTCAAAGATGACCGTTCCCGGGTCCAGGGCGACCATGGAATGGAACACTCCATGTGGAATATTAACCCCGACGTTTTGAGTTCCTGCTTCGATTAATACCTTGTCGACTAAATTTCCATGCCCGTCAAATGTCAGTATTCCCATCCGTCCGCGCAGTATGATCATCGTTTCATCTTTCGATGGCTCGCTATGGCAGTGCGGCATGATGTAGGTTCCCGGTTCTGCGGCATTGAGCAGCCGGTTACATGGTTCCTGTTCGCGGACGTGCAGGTTCCTGTTCTTGCGGAGTCGCGGTGATGTCCCGGCTTGTGCGGAGAGTTCGTCCATGAGCTTGTCGCTGATGACTTGGAGCTGGTTCATAGCATTTCTCTGTCCTTTCCTGCGCCGTAGCGGTTGAACCACGAGCGCTCACTGAATTGCTGCTTTTCCCTCTGCTTGCAGTGTTCTTTCGGAAGCCCGACAGGCAGGACTATGCGGACTTCCCTGTCGGCCGGCACTCCGAGTAACTCCGCGACCTGCCTGGCCCTGTCTCCTTCACGCAAAACGCCGTCAATCCAGACAGTTGCATAGCCAAGCGCGGTGATGGCGAGAAGGATGTTTTCCGTGGCGGCGGCGCAATCCTCAATACCGAACGATTTCCCTTTGTAGACCGGTCTATGTTCGGCAATGCAGGTAATTACTGCCCTGGCTGCACGCATGATCGGCCTGGGGACAAGATCAGCCATCTTTGCCAGGACGACCGGATCATCCACGATTACAAATGTTGTGGTCTGAGCATTGCAACCGGAGGGCGCCTGTATGCCTGCCTGAACAATCTTCTCAAGGTCACTCCTGGGTACTGGTTGATCAATGAATTCACCGCGGTAGCTGTGCCGCCCCGATATTGCTTCAAACACATCCATACGCTCCACCTCCAGGAATTGAAGAGTCTTCCGTCAGCTTTTTGTGCCTGTGCTTACATCATAGCCGCGCCGATGCCGCGTTTCGATAGAAAAACCCTTTTCTTCTGCCAGTGTCTTCATGGCGTCGCCGTGTTTTGAGACCAGGCACAATGTTCCGCCGGATACCAGGGCTTCTGCTGCAACATTCATGAAGTAGTCACTGATGCGGTTTTCGGCGAAATAGGGTGGATTCCCAATGACGAGATCAAAGGTCCGTTTGCCGGGTGTATACTGATCAGTCAGCAGTGTGTTGACAAACGCGAAGCCATTCTTCTCGATGTTCTGCATGGCGCATGCTATCGCCCTGGTGTTTGAGTCTACCATGAGTATAGTGCCGGCAGGTGTTTGTGTTGTGGCAAGCATTCTTTTCGCCACGAGCAGTCCCGTTGTGCCGCATCCGCAGCCAAGCTCAAGAATTCGCATGGATGGTTTAATCTCGATTGATTCGGCAAGGGCCAATCCGCCCGCATCCGGGCGGCCATGACAGAAGACGCCGGGGCGTGAGCAGAGTTGCACGGCTGCATTCTGAATAGAGGCGCTGAACCAGCAGAGACGCGGTGTCCATGAATCCACATCGCCTTTGGTGATGCCCTCGCAAATGATGCGGTGTCGATCGCGGACCATGAACCGGATCCGCGAAAGGTGAAGGTTCAACTTCTTCATTATGTCTGCGCTTCTCTTGATCGGGATAAGCGAGACAAGTCTGCTGCCCCGGGGGAGAATTCTGTCGAGGCGTTCGATGATATCGAATACGAGCAGCCGGTCGAGTTCGGGCCTGACGAGCAGGATAGCGGTTTGAGATTCGCCTTCCGCGGGTTCCGGATCTGTCCCGGTCACAACAGTTATGCTTGGAAGGGGTGCGAGTTTGGCGCTGCAAAGACGCGCGGCGTGCATGTCGAGTTCAAAGACTTCGACCCTGGCCTGTGGATTGAATGCCGCCATGACGGCTGGAATGAGAGGGGCACCGCCGGCAAACGGAATAAGCACGCGTCCTGCCGCAACGGGGAGATGCTTCAGGAGTTCGGCTTCATGTGAATGGACCTCACGCAATCCATTTACCTGGAACGGCCCGTTCGCGCCGTCCAGTGTCCAGCTTCTTCCATATCCTGCCAAAGTGATTTGCTGCATCGGTTGCCAAAATGAGGGTAAACGGAAGATTTCTCAACTCCAATCGCACTCGAGTTTGGAGCCACGCTTGGTCTCTTCGAAAATGCCCATCATCACTGGCAACAGGGTTTCAGGCAGGGTCTTGGTCTCACGAGCAGCCGATCAAATTGCGTGTCGGATTATGAACCTTGTCGCCGCCCGATTGCGAGTTGACATGAAAGTGAGTCGTTGGCAAACTCTGGAACATGTCAAAAGTTCTATCCAATCTCACTCAGGGTGCTGCGGTGGCCGGTAATGCCGGTGGCTGGTATCTCAAGACAGAATCCGGCGAGGTGCGAGGCCCGATGTCTCAGGCAGACCTGACGAAGTGGGCTTTGCAGGGGCTCGTTCTGCCTGGAAGCGAAGTGTCGCAGGATAAGGAAACGTGGGCTCCTGCCGACACGATTCCAGGTGCGCAGATGGAATGGATTGCCACTCTCGACAATGGGCAGGCATTCGGCCCGTTCAATCTGCGGTCTGCTCCGCATATTATCAGGCGAGGCCTGCTCAAGGCGGGAACAACAATCGAGAATCGGGTGACCGGCAAGAAGATGCCTCTGAAGGGAGCTGGCAAACCTGATGCAGCCGGTGGTAAGCCTGAACAATCGCCCAAACAGTCACCGGCGGAGAAGGCCGCCCAAGTTGGAGCAAAGAGCGAAGCACAGCCTGGGGTGGAGTCCATAAAGCCCGGTCCTGATACAGCACCTGCGGCAGAAGCGCCCAGTCCGGCAATAGAAGTCCTTTCGCGGTTTCTCAAGTTCAGGGCAAAGGCATCTCCCAAGCCCGTGATCGCAACGGTGCCGGAGAATGCATCACAGCCGTTGCTCCAGGAGATCAAACAGGAAGCAGCAAGAGTAAAACAATCACTTCAGGACCAGGCCATGAAGATCCCTGAAACCACCAGCCCTGCCGTGGCAAGCACGCCTGACTTGAAATCGAAGGAAACAGACGACAACAAGGCAGCCGAGGCTGCGACCAAGGCGCAGCAGAAAGAGCCCGGTTCCACGGAATCAGAAATGAAGGTCACTCTTCCAGCCACAGCGGGAAAACAAGCGATGCCACAGGTGGAAGAACGGAAAACCCCGGGTGTTCAACCTCTTGATGAGGAATGCGCAGTCGCCTCAGCCCCGGATCGGGAGAACAAGATCACTGAAGCGGATGCCGGTGGATCGGCTGTATGTATTGAAGAGCTTGAGAAACAGAAGGAACGTTTCGCCAGGCTGGAGGAGACCAAGCGCGCGAGAGAGGCGGAACTCGCACATTGTATTGAGATTCTTGAGAAGCAGGTCAAAGAGGCTATTGAAGAACGTGCTCCTGCGCGACCACTTCCAGCGGTGACGACCGCCGATATTGAGGAAACAGCCCTGAGAACAGCCATGGTGGAGCGGGGGTTGAGAACAAGAATTCTTGAGCTTGAAGCACTGAACGCGGATATGACCGGCCGGACAGAAAGTTTGCAGTTGGAGCTGAATGTCCAGAAAAGGCTGGTCGAAGCGGCCGCCGTGAATAAAGAAGTGCAGGTTGAGCTGTCGGCTGAGATTGCGCGCGCGAGGCAGGATGCGGCCTCGGCAACTGTGGCGCTGGATGAAGCCAAGGCCGAACTCGAGAAAATGAAAGAACACACCACAGCTCTGGAAGAGGGTTACAGAACAAGGGAATTGGAACTGACAAGGCGACTCACGGCTGCGGAAGAGCAGGTCAAATCTCTTGCTGAGGCCAGGGAACGAGCTGGGCAAGAGGCGGAGAAACTGTCAGCAACCTGCACTGAGATTCAATCAAGAGCCGAACGCAGAGAGGCAGAGTTACTGGCCAGGATCAGCGAACTTGAGAAGACCGCTGCGGCTGAGGTGCGGGTGATAGGGTCCGCGCCGGTTCCGGCCACGGCATCGGAGTTGTCAGACTGGTATATGAAGACGGCCGACGATACGGTCTACGGGCCCATCAGTTGGGCTGATCTTTGCGACTGGGTTGCACAGAGTCGCGTCGCACCTGAAGACCAGTTGTCGAAGGATCGTTCGGAATGGAGTGCTGCATCCGGTATTCCGGAACTCAGAATGGACTGGATGGTCACGCTGGTCGATGGTACTGACTGCGGGCCTCTTAATCTTCCCGCCATATACCAGATGATATCTGATGGCGGTATTCAAGTTGATCCTGTTCTCGTCAACAAGGCGTCGGGTGAAAAAATGCCGCTGATGGCGGCTTCCGGGGCGGAGATTGCAGCCATGCAGATACAGTGCGCGGCCTTGAAGGTTGAAAAGTGTGCTGCCGATAGGAATCTCGCCATTGCTCGTCAGGAATGCATGGCATTGCAGTCGGCGCGGCAGGAAGTCAAACAAGCGGCGCAAGAACATGTGCCTGCTGTCCAGCAGGATGTAGTGATTGCACCTGAAGACAATCCCGTCGACCTGACATTGCCTCCGCAGTCCGTACGCCGAAAGGCTATTGACCTGCTCAGCACCCTGCCATGATTCCGCTTCACTGGCGTCCGATAGGGCAGCCAAGGCTGTAGCGGTTTAGACTGTAGGCTGTAGGCAAAACGGCCGAAAGTCACAATGCAAATATAGAAAATGCCATATCATGAAAACAAACAGAAATGCACGTATTTCCTAATAGTCTACAGCCTACAGCCTATCAACCTGCGTCCTATGGGACGCTAGTGATTCCGCTTCATTCCTTCGGGCGGACTATGAAACACAAAAGAACAGCAGAACGACTGATTCTAGGATCAGCATCAGAGCGGCGGAAGAACATCCTTGATTCGCTGAATGTTGTGTTCGATGTTGTCGTTTCAAATGTCGATGAAGTTGCGCATCCAGGTGATCCTCGTGGAGCAGCATCGGAGAATGCGGTCCGGAAGATGGAATGGTGTCGTGATCGGTATCCTGGACGATCAATCATTACGGCGGATACGGTCATAGATTTCGAAGGCAAATTGATAGGGAAGCCTGCGACCATGGCGGAGGCTGAAAGCATCCTGAGGAAGTTTTCGGAGAAGTGGCATACCGTTGTTACGGCTGTTGCATTTTCCCTTCGTGGATCAGCTCCTGAGTCCGAGGTTGTTGAATCCAGGGTGTATTTCAAGCCATTGAATGACAAATTGATCCGGACGTACTTTCAAAGTGTTGATCCCATGGATAAGGCCGGTGCCTACGATATTGACCAGAACGGTGATCTCATTATCCAGGCGTTTGAAGGTTCGCGCACGAACATCATGGGCCTGCCGCGTGAAACAGTGGGGCAGTGGCTTGTTGATAATCAGTTGATCGTGGCAGGGGAGTGATCAGCTCGATCAGATAAGGGCGGCTTCAATCTTCAGCATGCGCTTCAGAAGCATGCGGCTGACCGGTACGTCGATTCCAACGCGACTGGCTTCGCGAACTATGGCGCCGGTTATTGCCCCCAGTTCAGTGCGCCTGTGGTTGCGTATGTCCTGAAGCATTGATGATAGATTCTGTGCCGTTGCCCGGCATGTTGACTCCACGGCCCGTACTTCGTCACGATACATAAGCTTGATGCCTTTTGCGCGTGCCACTGCAGCAGCTTCCTTCGCCGCCGTCCGCATGGTTTGCCGGGCCTCACTGTTCAGCAGGAGGCCGCCGTTCGGGACATTGAGAATGGCCGCGAGCGGGTTGATGGCGGAGTTGATGATCGCTTTGCTCCATATCATGCCGGTCGCGTTACTGCTCACGAGGGTCTTGATCCCGGATCTATTCAGTATTCCTGCCACGAATACCGCCTTCTGTCTTCCGGTTGGATGGCATGCCGCGAGGTGCGTGTGCCCGGTGCCGGCATGCGCAATGCGGCCAATTCCAATCGTAGTGGCGCCGTGACTGGTTATTCCGAATACCAGCTGTTTAGAAGGGACCGACTTCTTGATGGCATCGGTGTTTCCAAGTCCGTTCTGCATCGAGACTACTATGGTCTCAGGTCCGATTGCGGGCAGAACCTGCCTGACAGCTGTGGCAGTGTCGTATGCCTTGACGCAAATTATGACCACTTGCGCCTTGCCGATGTGTTCCAAGTTCGTGGTTACAGGGACGTGAATCGGCTTTGCAAGATCAATTCGAACGCCGGCTTTGTTGATGATACGCGCCCGGGCAGGAGTCTTGTCCAGCAGGCAGGCGCTATATCCGCCTTTGAAGATCAAGCCGGCAAAGAGGCACCCCATTGCGCCGGGTCCAACGATGACAATACTCTTGGAACTGCTGTCGGGATGCTGCTCCATCACGTTCTCCGTCAGGCAGGCGAAACATACGAGACAGTGGCACCTACCCGCTCCAGAAGGTACTTTTCTGTTTCTTCGGCCAACTTGCGAGCCTCAGGCGTGTCGGGGATATCCCTCAGAATGCCGGCCATGAGGCCGCGAGATACAACCAGTTTCAACGATGGCTGGTAGTTCAGATCGAACATCCACGAAAGTCGTATCAGGTGAAAATCGACCAGCGAGTGGACGTTAGCATAGGAGCCGGTGCGAGAATTGGCGATTTCTGAGATCAGCGCCTGGCTTGGAGGGCCATTTGGGTCGACTCCAAGGAGAAGCTCCGGATACAGCGTGAAGTCGCCGGAATGGATGATTTCTCCCATGATCTTGATGATGTCCAGTTTGTCTGCATCGCGGATCAACTTCAAAAATGCGAGTCCCCTGGGCGAGGCGCAGGATGCCAGCTTCGTTTTATTGTGATGCCGGATGCCATCAAGGATATCGTCCATGTCATCCTTGCTGTAGTTGGCAACCAGTTCGGATGCCTGTACTACATCGCAACCAAGTTTGCCATGGTCGGTCGATCGGGCATCGGAGAAGGTGCCGTAATCCCTGAATTGTGGGAAACGTCCTGCATCATGCAGCAAGCCCATCGCCTGGGCAGACGCAATATCGGATACTGTCCACCCCAGCTCAGTGGCGATGACCCTGCAGTTTGTGCTGACACTGGCGCTGTGCGGCACTTTGACGGCATGCATCGGGTGCAGAGATCCATCTTTGAGTCTGAATTGCCTTACGTAATCCGCGAACCATTTCTTTGTAAAGTCGAGCTGAGCGTCGTTCATATGGAGTAGTAGATCTCTTTCTTCATACGCTGTCTCTTTACGAGACCTGCGCTGTATAGCTTCTTGATGATGGTGGTCATGTTTACACCTGTTGTCCCAAATGCCCTCGCCAGTTCGCCAGCGGTGCAAGCGTGGCGCCGCAGCAGGGCCAGAATAGCAGTTGTATCTTGAGAGGCATCAGCGGCCTGCGTGGCGGTGGAATTCCCGATTGTTTCGGCAACCGGAGTGAACAGTTTCGCCAGTCGCGCCATCTGTATCCCGGGAACTGCCGCCACGGACTTGTCCGCGGGAGGCCGTATCGCCGTGTTGAGTTGAATACGGTCGGGCTTGATCTTTGCTGCGAGCCTGGCTATGCGTGCGGCATCCCGAGAGGAGGAGTTGAGCCCCCTTATAAGAAACACTTCCATCCAAAGTTGACCTTTGAACAATTTCCGGAACGCCAGCAGTCCTTTGACCATCAAGCCAAAGCTGATTGCCCTGTCCGGGTGATTAATTCGCCTGAAAGAAACACTGTCCCATGCGCTAAGCGAGACTTTTACTGCATCGGCCCTGGCCGCGGCTGATCTTACCGCAGGCAGATGAAGCAGTGATGAGTTTGTCAAAAGGAGAACCGGAATACTGGTTCGGCCATGCACGTGGTCTATGATCTCGCCGAGCTTGGAGTGCAGGGTTGGCTCCCCGGAACCGGAGAGTGTTATGTAGTCGGCTGTTCCTCCGGATGCGAGCCAGTCGTTGATTTCGCCCTTCACTTCGTTGACGGGCGCATATTCCTTCAAGGTTGTGGTGGTTGAAATGGTATGACCAAGCTGGCAGAAGGAGCAGTCCATAGTGCAAGTCTTGGCCTTTACCAGGTCAATCCCGAGGGATCGCCCGAAACGCCTGGATAGCACGGGCCCAAAGATATAGTTGTACTTCTTCATAAGTGGACAGACACCGTATCATGTTCCTGCATGAATGTGGATTGCTTTCTTGACGCCCGGAGTTGCGTCGAATTGCCGGTGCGTATCGTCGGCCTTGAGTTTATCAGGCGGGTAGGGCATAATCCAGAACGTCGTGCCGTTTCTTACTCTCGTGCCACCGGGGGACACAGATGAAGTATCGACTGGCAATCTTCTTCTTTGCAGGGGTATCCGCGGCGGCATTCTGCTTCCTGGATTTCGTCCTCTATGTCCTGTCCAATCCCCTCGTGACGCGCATGATAATGTGCGTACTGGTTTTCGTTTCGCTTTTTCTGATCGGGGTGTTCTATTTCAGGTTGAAGTCCGTGTGTTCTGATCTTGATGCCGCGGTGAAAAGGCGATCCATGGAGAACGATGAGCTGAAGTCGAATGCAGTGAAGCTGCAGGACAGGGTGGACCGCTTGTCTGGCGACGTTGATCTTCTCGGGAAGTCAATCGAGCGAGCCCAGGAGCAGATGGATCTCCTGGGTGTAATGGTCCTGATCAAGGATCATGCTGGTGTTGTAAAATATGTCAACAGGAAGACGTGTCAGATTCTAGGCTACGGCAAGAATGAAATCATCGGGAGAAGCTTTTTTGAGAATTTTGTTCCGGCAAGTGTACGCGGCTATGTTTTGTCCTCTTTCAAGAAGCTGGTGGCTGACGATCCCTTTGCCGAGCGGCAATACACGGGACTGATCACTAACCGCGACGGCATTGAAATAGTCGTGATGTGGCATCATACGCTATTGAAAGACGAGGCTGGGAAGTGTGTCGCGGTATTGACAGCCGGGGTCGACATTACTGATCGTGTTCAAGCAGAGGCTTTTGAACGTGAGACCAACGGACGGTTGGCGGTTTCCAAATGCATGGAAACGGTCATAGCCTGTTCCCGCGGAATGGCGAGCAGGCTCAACAGCATTCTCGCGCAGATGAGCGACATGCCGGAGACTTTCCTTAAACTTGCCGATGAGGTCGAAAAGCGGGAGCTGTCAGACTCCTTGTCCGCCAGCGCCTCAGCCCTGGGTAGCGCATGCAGGGAAGCCAGGGAATTGAACGATGAACTGACTGAGTGCAGCACGAGTGTCGACCTGGCTTCAGGCCAGGTCGACTTGAATGAAATAGTCAGGACAACCATGGGTTGTCCCGACTTCATGGCGTTGAGGGAATCCCGTCAGAATGTCGAAGTCGAAACACACCTGGATGAGAACCTGTTCCCGATTACCGGCACTGCTTCCCGCATATCCAGGGCCATCATGGCGCTGTTTGCTGAGGAGTTTGCCGCAATGCCGAACGGAGGGCAGTTGAGAATATCCACCGGCAATCTTCATCTCAGTGAGCAACTGGTCAAGTATGAGATTATTCCCCCTGGCGACTATTCCATGTTGCGGGTGATGGACAGTGCGCCAGGCCTAATGCAGGAGGATCTGGACAGATTATTTGAGCCGTTCATCGCCTTACGCCGTCAGAATGGAGCAGACAGCAGGGGGATCGGGCTGGCGCTGGTGTATGGAATAGTCAAACAGCACAAGGGGTATGTCAATGCGAAGTCCGACTCCGGGACTGGGACTGAAATCGCCCTTTGCTTTCCTTCTGTTCGCTCGGAACCGGATTCAACCGAGAAGCTGAATGGCATGCCATGTGGCAGTGAATCAATACTCGTTGTTGACGATACCGAAGAGGACCGTACGATTGTCAGAAAGGTTCTTGAGACGCTCGGATACAAGGTCACGGCTGCTGCTAACGGCCGTGAAGCCGTGAAGCTCTTCCAGGCGGTGCCGCGGGGTAAGCCGCCGTTTGATTTGATGCTGCTGGACATGATTATGGATGGCGGTCTGGACGGGACGGATACGTACAGGGAGATTCTGAAACTCTGTCCGGGCCAGAAATGTGTCATCGTCAGTGGATATGCCCAGTCTGACCGGTCACAGGAAGCAGGCAGTCTCGGCGCGCGTCAGTTCCTGTCTAAGCCGTACGACATAGAGAACCTTGCACTTGCGGTCCGGGCAGAACTGGACGGTCCGGGCAGAGATTCCAGACCAAGTTCTTCAAGGTACCCGCTGAAGAAGCTCTGAAAATCGGAAGAACTGATGCTTCTTGCGGAATTCCCTGCCATCCCGTGGCCCCGGGTGTCCGAAGTATGACTTCGCGGACGCAGCCGTTATTGCATGCTGCCCGTGTTCCAGACTTGTGATGGCTGCCTTGATCAGCGATGGTGCGCTGAGAAAAGCCCTTGCGTATATCTCGTAGAGCGTGCTCGTTTCTTCCAGCCTGATCTCCTCCTGGGCAAGAATGACCCCCTCGTCGATCTTGTCGGTCATTGTGTGTATGGTCTGACCGGTTTTCTGCTCTCCATGCAGCATGGCCCAGAAAACCGGCCAGAGACCGCCATACGATGGCAGAAGCGCTGTATGTCGATTGAGGCATCCATTTGCGGGGATTGACAGGATCTCCTTCTTGAAAATGTGGCCATTGGAGGAGATTATCATATCCGGTTGGATCTTTCGAAGAAGCGCGAGATGAGCAGGCTCGTTGACATTATGACTGGTCATGCAAGGTATCTTGAAGTGCGTGGCGACCTGCCTGACAGAGAAGAAACCTTTACGCTTGATTCCAATGTGCGAAAAGAATCGGCAGAGCATGCTTTGTGCCGCGAGACAGAGGAAGGCGTAGGGGCCAAACATACCGATTGTCTCCCTCAGTCTTCGCCAGGATCTGATTTTGCGCGTATCTCCGATCGCCAGTGTGATCCCGCATATTTTATGCTCAGGAGTCAGGATGCGCACGAGGCCTTCAGCGAGAATCGGATGAAAGACCGGCTCTTCTGAAATAATTATGTAGATCCTTTTGCTCATCATAGAACCTGCGCAGTAGTAGAAGGTTTGAATTGCCTGAGCGCCTCGCCCATGCATCCGAAATGATGTTCCTTGAGCAGGCTGACGAATTCATCCAGGACATTGAAGCTGTAGGGGATGGTGAGAGGGTTTCTCAGATTATCCCTGATCCTGTCCAGCCTGGCAGCCCTTGGCTCGCTGAACAGTTGCCAGTTATGAATGAAGAGGTTGGCCGATTTGCCGCGCTTTTCCAGTTCAGTGATGTAGCTGGATATTCTCCTCCAACCGAGAACCTTCAGAAGAAGACTCGATCCGAATGGTATCTCCCTGGAAAACATGCCGAGAGTCATTCTTGCGGGATAGCGGACCGTAATATCCTGCTTGCTGATTCTGTGGGTCGAAACAGGTATTTCCAGGACGCCGTCAATCTCATAGGGATCGAGCGATGAGTACACTGACGAAGAGTAGGTTATGCCATTCACGGCTAGCGTTGTGTAGTCCTCCCTGTTGAGAATGATCGCCGGCGCCTGGAAACCTCGCACCCCGTACTTGCGGAGAAATTCCTTTGAAAGAGCAATATCTCCCGCGAGCGCGCCGGGTTTGACCAGGTACGTGTGATGGTGAGTGTGATAGCCGATTTCGTGTCCCTCGCGGCTTATCTGATCCACCAATTCCGGGTACCACTCGTAGATTTCGGCCACAATAAAGAATGTGAGCCTGGTCTTGTGCTTTCGCAGCATTTCCAGCAGTGTTTCGACGTGGCGCACCACCGTGCCATTGTCAATGTTCTTGCGCTCCATGGATGAGAGCCCGGCATACTTCCTGGCCCCGGAAAAAACAAAGCTCTCAAGATCCATTGCGTAGTAGTGCATAAGTGCTAGGAAAACAGGCGCAGCAGGCCCGCCCTTCCTTATTTGCTGTTCCTGGTTTCGGGCCCTGAATCTTTCGAGTCTTTCCCGGCCTGGTGGTGCTGCTGCGCCAGTTTCACTCTCTGTTGCATGGCGAGCTTCCGTTCCTGTTCGTCCTTCTCGCGTCTCAAGGTCGCGGCAAACTGAAGATCTTTGAGCCGTTGCTGGCGATGCTCCCTGTCCTTGCGTTCCTTCTCGATACCTCCCAGCGACCTGTCTCTGAAAAGCTTCTGTTTGCGGGCCAGATCCGCTCTCAAGGCTACCTCTTCAGCCTCCTTTTGCTTCCGGGCGACAAGAGACTGCTCCTCGCGAAGCGCGTCCTGGCTTATGGCACCCCTTGAGAGCTTTATTCCGCGGGCTGTCGATTTCGACCGGACCATTGAAAGCCGCGGTTTCCAATCCTGTGTCTGGATGACATCAGGGTGCCCGTCGATGCTGGAAAGGAAATAGGGATAAATCTGCAGTCCGCTTTTCTTCAAACTCAGCCTGTAGGCGCCGAGATCGAACGGGACATGCCGATATGTAACCTCCTTTGTGTCTGAATCATAAAGACAATAGCAGGCCCTGACATCACCGGGATTACGAGGATCGCCGACCGAGCCGACGTTCACTATATAGCGCATACCAGGTACGGCCGAGAAATCTGCGGCGGGGTGTGCATAGACCTTGTTATCGTCCGAATCGAAAATAAAGATGCTGGCCCGGTGAGTGTGTCCAAGGAAAACCATCGTTGTGTCGCACATCGCAAATGTTTCGCGCGCCATTATCTCGTCTTCCACGTATGCGAATCGTTCTGGCATGGCCAACTCGGCATGGGCGATTACGAAGTCATCACCCTGGAGGACAGTCGGCAGTTCGGAAAAGAATTTGACTACGTCATCATTCAACTGGTTTCGTGTCCAGTCTATTACGGCGCGCGCTTTGTCGGAGAAGTCATCCGCGTCAAAACGCTTGCAGACGACCGCGTCATGGTTTCCAAGGACTATCTCGCTGGCGTGCGCGTAGACATCCTCCAGGACGGGCAGCGGCATGGGGCCGTAGCCGACGATGTCGCCAAGACACAAGATGGATTCAGCCCTGTGAGATCGAATGTCTTTCAGAACAGCCTTCCAGGCCGGGAGATTGGCGTGAATATCAGAGACAATTGCAAAGAGCATGTGAAGTCCCCATTCTAGATTCAGACGGAACCGGAATGATAACTATGCAAGGCGAAACACGCAAGCGAGTTGTGGGTTTGCCATGAGACGAGTTTGCCATGAGACGGCTCTACGGACAATGGGCGCTGGATACGGTTGGGCCGCCATGAGCACCGTGCTGTGATGTGTAGCCAGACTCTGATTTGACGCATTCAACGATTATGTTGTGATAGAACGGCATTGGTCCCAGAGCAAAGAGACCAAAACCTA
>Ga0247841_10004402_pt1 | contig 24227 bp, 13 predicted proteins | sample LaCruzMarch2015__2_FD_192410 | JGI IMG/M metagenome (GOLD analysis project Ga0247841, IMG submission 192410) | Freshwater microbial communities from meromictic Lake La Cruz, Castile-La Mancha, Spain - LaCruzMarch2015_18m | ecosystem: Environmental > Aquatic > Freshwater > Lake | place: Spain... | reverse complement strand
AAAAATTGTTTATGTGGAAAAGAAAATTTGCAATTAAGTATTGGCGAAATGGTTTTGTAAAGATTAAACCTGTTAGCCAAGTAACGAACATGGGGGCGTATTTTTGTAAGTACCTTTCAAAAGATATGTTTGATAAAAGAATGTTCAGAAAAAAGAAATTTTTTTGTTCTCGGACATTACAAAGGCCGATAGAATTAACAGGCGAGAAAGCAATCAGTTTTTTCAATCGGTTTGTCGGGTCGATAAAACCAATCTTTGAAAAAACTTTTAAAAGCGAATATACAGGCGAGGTTGACTATTCTGCCTATTCACTTGAAAAAATACCCTAATATGATAAAATGTAAGCGATTACCCAATAGAAAAATTTATGCCAAGGCTTTTATTATATTTGTCCCCAAAAAGGGGCGGTTCTTGCCGACAAATATTGCCTTTGGCTTTATTCTGTTGGGTAATCCAAGTGCCGTCCCTTTTTGTTTTTTAATAACTTTAACTATATGAAATACATTTTGTATTGCAGGAAATCAAGCGAGGATAAAGGCAAGCAAATTTTGTCATTGGAAAGCCAAGTTACGGAAATGAAGAAATTAGCCGTTAATTTAGGTTTAGAAATTATCCAAACTTATACCGAAAGCAAGTCGGCCAAGAAGCCCGATAACCGACCGCTATTTTCGGAAATGGTTAAACAAATACAACAAAATAAAAATGACGATCTCGGTATTCTTTGTTGGAAAATTGACCGCCTATCTCGCAACCCGATTGATAGTGCAACAATTCAATGGCTTTTGCAACAAGGTAATATAAAAATAATACAAACGATTGATAGGCAATATTTGCCGTCGGATAATGTTGTAATGTTTAGCGTTGAAAGCGGAATGGCTAACCAGTATATTTTGGATTTATCTAAAAATGTTAAGCGAGGAATATTAACCAAATTGGAAAAAGGCGGTTGGCCGAATTTAGCCCCGTTAGGATATTTAAATGACGGCAAGGGTGGAATTACGATTGATAAAGCGAGAGCAAAATATATTGAAAAAATGTTTACTCTCTACAACGAGGGCGACAAAAGCGTTAAAGAAATTGCCGATATACTTTTTAAACAAGGTTTTAGAAGTCGGGCAGGTAATAAATATCACAAAAGCAAAGTTCACAAAATACTGAATGATTCTTTTTATTGCGGAATAATGACCAAGAATGGCAAACAATATTTAGGCAATCATGAGCCGATTATCTCAAAGAAATTATTTGATAGCGTTCAAGACGTGCTAAACAAAAAAGCCAACACTAAAAAACAAAAATTATATTTTACTTATAGAGGTGTTTTGAAATGCGATACTTGCGGTTGTGTCTTAACCGCCACAAAAAAGAAAGGCAAGCATACATATTATTATTGCACCAACGGCAAGGGCAAATGTGATCAACATAAAACCTATTTAACAGAAGATAGCGTAACGAAAGAGCTGACAAATGTGTTTGGTGAAATTTCAGTTGAAGAAAGACTGATTGATATGTGCTATAAGGCGAACAAGGCAGAATTAGGGGCAACAGACGGATATTTAACCCAAGCTAGCCAAACACTTGAAACCAACCTTGCAAAGGCCGAGAACAGGAAAAACAAGCTTTTAGACCTATACCTAGACGGCAACCTAACCAAAGAAGTATACGATATTAAAATTGTTGAATTGGATAACGAAATAGTACAGCTTAAAAAAGATTTGGACGAATTAAAACACAAAAAAAGCCTTAACAACGAAATCACTTTGGAACGGATTAAAAGTATCTTTTTGTACCCAATTACAGCGAAAAATAAATTTGAGAAAACAAAAAATACGAACCAAGAAGAAATCATTAAATCTGTACTTTGGAACGCTCAAATGAGAAACAAAAAAATCGCTAATCTTACATTCAAAGAGCCGTTTAATATACTCTCTAAAATTGAAGATAAAAGCGATTTTTTATTGGTGCGGAAGGGGTGGGATTTGAACCCACGGTACGGTTTTAAGGCCGTACAACACATTAGCAGTGTGCCGCTTTAGACCACTCAGCCACCCTTCCAAATTTACTATTGTCATCCCGAGCGCAGCCGAACGCGTGCCGCCTAAAGCTTCAGCGGTGGCGCAGGGATCCCTTAAATTAAACTAAAGGGATTCCTCCACGCGCCCTACGGGCTTGGTCGGAATGACAACGCGATTGTCTAAATCGCAAAAAAGTAGTACTATTGTAACAAAAAGAAATAATAAGTCAATATGAAACGCATAGCGATAATTTTACTCATTATACTCAATTTTTTACTAATCTTATCAATACTATCAAACCACTTTGATTTTGATTTTGGCTGGCATTTGCGCTTTGGCCAAGATTTTACCCAAACCGGTAAATTCCCCTATTTAGACACATATACCTTCACCCACTTCGGTCAAAGATGGATCAATCACGAATGGGGCAATGATATCTTAACTTGGACACTGTACAAATATTGCGGTTATTGGTTGTTAAATATTTTATCTGCTCTCGCTGTTTTAGGAAGTTTTCTAGTCGCTTTAAAAATTTTCTTCAAAAAAATTACTGTTACTCAACTAATAGTGACCGCTCTATTGGCCTCTTCGGTGCAACACATTTTGGTTACCAGGCCAGCCATGTATTCACTATTCTTTTTCGCTGTTCTGTGGTTTTTATTGGAACGTTTGCCGCAAAAACCAGCTTATCTTTTTTTTCCAATTATAATTTGGTTTTGGTCATTATTACACGGTGGCTGGGTATTGGGATTTATTGTGATCGCTGCTTATTTTGTGGGGAATATTTTTAATGCTTTGTGCAAAAAATTTATTCCAAACTGGCGGCAAAATATCAACGAGTGGAATAAAAAAACTTATTTATACGTCGCCTTATCCACTGTTGTCGCGGTTTTATTATTACTCATCAATCCATACGGATTGGATATTATTAAAGAAGTCGCCAGCTACTTTCAACAAGATTATTTTAAATCTCACATAATTGAGTGGATACCAAGTTATACTTATCCAATTTTTTGGTCAACGTTATTTGTATCGGCAGTGGCTTTAGTAATCGCTAGTATTGGTTTATTTTACAAACGTATTAGTTGGCCGCAATTTTTTCTACTAATCGCTCTGTTTTGTTCTGGTTGGCAGTATAAACGCAATATGTTATTTCTGATGATTGTCGCCGCTCCAGTCATTGTTGCTGGTTTAAATTGGATGGCGGAAAGAATAAAAAACTCTCTAAATTGGCAGGCTGGGTCATGGCCAAAAATAATAAAATTGGGTTGGGGTTTAGGTATATTTATAATCATCGCTCTAATCACACTTTTTGCCCTACGCACACGCTGGTCCAATGATGTTTGGCGAGATGAAACTTTGCTTAATCGCTATCAAACACCAGTAGCCGTGGCAAAATTTTTAAACAATACTCAAGCTAACGAACGCCTCTTAATTTTTAATGAATTTGCCTGGGGGGCACCACTAATCTGGCAAGTTCCACAAGCTTTGTATTTTCTAGACGGCCGCGGTACCGCCACTTGGAAAATAGACGGCACCAATTCAACCACGCTAGAAGTGTACCTAGATATTTTACAAACAAACGGTTTGGATCAATTAAAAAATTATCCGGTGAATTACGTAATTTTACAAAAAAGTAATGTTGGATTTTATAAACCGGATGCAATCAATAAATTAATTTTTTCTGCCAGTGATTTAAAACAAATTTTAGACACCTCCCCCACTAAACTGGAAAAAGATTTACGCGTAAGTCCGGATTGGAATTTAGTTTTTGAAGATGGTATCAGTTTAGTTTGGAAAAAGATTAAATAGCCATAAACAATCTCACGGTCCACTAGATTGCTTCGTCCCCGCCCTAGGCGGGTCCTCGCAATGACAAATTAAATATTATTGCCCACGCGCCAGCGTAAAACCCCAAACATTTTTTACGCCGGCGTTTTTTAATACCCGCGCGCACGATTGCATCGTGGCACCAGTTGTAAAAACATCGTCAACCAAAATTACTTGCCTAGGGGCTACTCCAGTAAAAACAAAAGCATCTTGTAAGTTAGCAAATCTTTCCACACGCGCTAAACGTGCTTGTTGGGAAGTATATTTTATTCGTTTTAAAAAATTATTTTCCATCGGCAGAGCCAAAACTTCAGACAATATTTTAGCGATATTTTCTGCCTGGTTAAATCCCCGCTCACGCTCACGACGCGCGTGTAATGGCACTGGAACAATTACTGCCCCATTGCTATTATCAAAACGAAATTTAAAATTGTTCGCTCTTTGTTTAATCAAGTCGCTCCACAACGAATCTATATCACGCACAAAACTATACTTATACAATTTTATCAATTTACCAACTGGCAAATTTTCACTATATTCAAACAGTGCTATTGCTCCATCCAAATCACTTTTATCACGACAATTAAAACAAACAGTACCATCGGTGGTTTGACCACATACTGGGCAAGAGCCGATAATATTATAATTCAATTTTTTACGACAATTGACGCACCACCACTCCCCTTCCATACCACACTCAACACAACCAATTGGAAAAAAAATATCTTTTATATTTTGTAATAATTTATTCCACATATTAAAAGTCATTCCCAGTTATGGGAATGACTAAATAAATTTTAAAATATTTTTATTTTACTTCCTTAAAATCATCCACTAGCCAATTATCTCCGGTTTTAACTAAAACTACATTATAATTTTTTACCAATTTTGTCTCCACGCCCGATCGAGTTTCGGTGCGATTGGCCATCACAGCCACTTTGGCCGCACTCGCGCTCCATTCAGTCAAATTTAAACTAGCTACTCCAGTTACCACTACCAAAGAATTAGTGCTCAATCCAGAATTTTTTTCCATTGGCTTGCTAATTACTTTCCACAAATCCGTTGTGGCCAAATTTTCCACATCACGCACATTTTGCCAACTACTTTCATTGGAAAAAGAATTGTAACGCTCTATAAAAATGCGGGCAGTTTGGCGAGCAGCATTTTTTTCCGCATCTTCCGTGCCCTGCACTTTTACTTTTATTTGAGAAAAATCAGTAACCGCCGCTGGTGTACCAATACCAACCGGAGTGTTACCATCTGCAGTATTATAATTTTCAGTGGTGGTGGGAGTTTTTGTGCCAAAAATCAAACTGGGTTTTTTGGCCATCACCAATAGAAAAATCACTATGGCCAAAATAATCAAAACCACGATACTGATTAGGATAAAAATTCGTGAACGTAAGGTAAGCATAAAATTTTAATTAGTTTACTTATTTTCCGATTGCTTTTCTAATTCTTGACGTGATTTTTCAATGGCTAATAATTGTTCTGGGTTGGTAGTTACCAATTGATCTTCAGCGTATGATGCCACTACTTTTATGGCCGCATGCTTATTGCCGGCAAAGAAAATCCCTTCACCTGCTGCACTTTCCAGCAACAAATATTTTTCACTTTCCGTTAACATAAAAACTTTTTGCAATAAATCAATAGAGGCCGGCGACTGTTTGAGCAATAATTGCAAAGCCGAGTTAGTCACAATTGATTGGCCGTATTGCGAACGCAAAAAGTCATTAACATCTTGAGAAATAGTGGTAATACCCAAATAATATTTACGACAACGTTTAACCAAAGCAAAAATAAAGCGGGCGCTGTCTTCGTGCATCATGAGCCACCAAGCCTCATCAATCACTAAAATTCTTTTTTTACGCTCAGAGCGCACTACATTCCAAATATAATTGACGATCGCGTAAATTCCCAATGGGCGTAATTCTTCTTCCAAATCACGTACAGAAAATACCACCAACTGATTTTTCATATCAACGTTGGTAGGTGAAGTAAACAATCCAGCAAAAGTACCTTCAGTATATTTTTGCATTTTTAAAACCAATTCCTGTGATCCAGTCATGCCCTCCAATACTTCCTGAAAATCCAACATGGTGGGTGGTTTAACTAATGATAAATCACAGTCGGGAGTAATATCTTTTTTCGCATATGCTTCAATAATCGCGCGGTCAACAATTGAATCTTGTTCGGTAGTAAGTCCGCCAAACATGATGCGAATCAAACCCTTTACAGTAATTACTCCGCCACGAATAATATCACCGGCCGCGACTTCTTGGCTCATTGGACGCGGTAAATCAAACGGATTAATTTTACTTTCCGATGATAAAGAAATGTTAATATAGGTTCCACCGACAGCATCGCACAGATGTTTGTATTCTTGTTCTGGATCAATAACAATGATGTCTACGCCCATCATGAGAGTACGCAAAATTTCCAACTTAACCGCATAACTTTTGCCCGCACCAGAAGTGGCAAACACCACCATGTTAGCATTTTGCAAAGAAAACCGATCGAACAAAATCAAGCTATTGTTATGGCGGTTGATGCCATGCAAAATTCCATTGTCTGATGTCAATTCAGCCGAAATAAACGGAAACGACGCTGCAATCGGCGATGAATTGAGAGCGAACGCGATCATTAGTTCGTCATTACACAGCGGCAAAGTAGAATTAAATCCTTGTTCCGCTTGATATAAAACTTTACGACTGGTGATCAGTTTGGAACCAAAAATACTTTCAATATCAGCCGACACCTGATCTAATTTTTCTTTTTTGTCCGAATATACTGTTACATAAAAAGCGAATTGAAAAAAATGTTCCGTGCCTTGGGTTAAATCATCGCGCAATCCTTCAATATCGCGCAAAGCAGTTTCACGCAGTGGATCACGGGGCGCACCTTTTTCACTATCAGCACTTAGTTGCGCCTGCAGGGCACCGACTTTATTCTTTAATTGTTTTAAAATTATCGCTGACTTGACCGGGTAAAAAAACATGGAAATATCCATTGTTACGGATAAACCAATTACCGGCGAACTCCAGCCAATAGAAATATAACGCGGGTAAGAAGTGACAAAAATTGTACGGCAAAACACCGTGCCCAATTGTACGAAACTGGATTCTACCCGAAAAGCAGCGGGCGCGATCAAATCATGAATCGTCACCACGCCTTGGCGGAATATTTTCTCCTCTTCCAAAGTGACTAAATCGCGATCTTGCTCCTGTTGCAACTTGCTTTGCTCTTTTTCCATTTGCGATTTCTTGCCCTCTGTTTCTTTCAGTAAAGTTGTCGGTCTAAAAGCCATAAAAAATTAGTTAGCTTATTGCCACTTCCCGCTCAGATAAATTCCCCAGCTGTTCGGTAAGAGCGATGTCGGTGTTGTAAGTTGAATACATTATTTCAATAAGTGATTGGGTATCGAGACGCGCAACAGTAAGCCCGAGACTACTCAAGCCAGCTTGCACTTGACGCACGCGCATATCCAAATCATATTTACGTTTCAAAAAGCGATCGTCTTTTAGACGCAAAAGCTGAGCCGGATTAAACAATTCACCCACACGCGCAAAAAATCCTTTTTGTTTGTTGGACAGTGGATCAAACGGCACCACAACATAAAAATTTTTACTCATAATTTCTCCCATATCCACGAGCTCGGTAACAAAGGAGCGATAGTCGGCAATTTGGGTGCGTAACAATTCATTGGTTTGCTCACGTTCGCGTTTGGCTAAATCTTCCAAATATGGCCGAATATTCAACTTGCGTGATTGCATCACGATCTGTAAAGGATGATCAAGTCCATTTAAAAAAGAAACATAAGATGAAACAATGGCATTTTGTTCATCTTCATTTTTTAACGCAAAATTTATTGACGACACCATGAGTACCGCACGCAAAGTACCATCTTTCATAACAATGGTATCTTGTTTAAACTCCGCGATCGGCACATGGAACTGCGTAGTTGGAATTGATTTTTTCTTAGCCGCAACTTTTTTATTTTGCATACCCAGTATATTATTATTCTTCAGGATTAAAATTTCCACCGGTATTCACGGATAAAGCTAAATCACGAATATGATTATAAGACACTCTTTTAATGGGCGCCGGCACCTCCAGTGTTTCCACTGCCCCAATTTTTATATACTCTTTCAGTTGACCGTCCGTATAAATTTTATTCCAAATGCGTAAACTCGGACGTTTTAAAGTTTGGATAATATTTAATAAAAAATAATGAAATGCTTGGCCATTAATTTTTGCAAAGGCCAAAACTATACCACTACCCCCAATCACCACTGCCAAGAAAATAAACATGGCAATATCGGCCAACTTGAAACAAATAAATAAAATTAAGCCCGTGGCCAGAATAATCAAAAATTGGCGGGTCGTGATTGGGCCAAAAATCTTATCTTCTACATCAATAAATTGTGGTACGGTGAATTGATTCATATTATAAAGTTGCTTCCATTTCTACCAAAGCGGTAATTTCGGCGATTTGAATGGCTGGGGCAGTTTCCAGTGCTTGAGCTAATGGTATTTTATTAGACAATGCTTTGGCGACTGCTCTCATATAGTCCAAATATAACGGACTTTTCTGCCAAGCAGCGATGGCGTCAAAATAAAATGTTACTGATTCTTCTTTTAAATTAACAAATTTTTGTTTGAGACGGGAGGCGGCTTCTATTGGGTCAGATGATAACCGACGAAAATCCGTAAGAGTAAAATATCTTATTTCTTCCAATGGACTCATTACGGCCGGGCGTGTTTCGACAACATCACTCATCACCTGTTTGTTAACTGGTGGTGCAGAAATTGGTTTGCTGATCGGTGGTGTAAAAGTTGGCTTATTAACCGGTGGCGCAGAAATTGGTTTGTTCACAATTGGTTTTTTCTCCGGAGCGACAAAAGAATTAAATGGAGTAGCAGCCACTGGCAAGGGTGATTCTTTATATACAACCGGTTCTGATTCTCCGGGTTTCATCGGCAACATATCGTCCATAAGAAAATCATCTTTGTGCGCTTGTACTGACAAATCTTCTTTTCGTTCACTTCTGATACGCATTTCTTTGACACGATCTACATTGGCGGTTGGAGTTGGGGCGGGTGTGATTGGTTTTGGTGTAGTTTGTGGTGGAGAAGGTGGGGTTGGAGGTGCAATTTTAACCGAAACAGGGGCCGGCGCTGGGGCTGGTTTGGAAACTGGCGGTGGTACTACTGGCGCGGATTTGGCTGACTGTCTTTTTTTTAATTCATCCAAAGTAATTTTTTCAATTGTACCATCAGCTTTTTTTATTGTAACCAATGCTGGGGTCATAATTATTGCCACACAAATTTATTTTTCTCTTCATCAAAATATAACATTTCCGCAATTTTAGGATCATTGTATTTCTGTGATAATTCGGATAATTTCTCCAAAACTCCGCCGATATCTTGATAATTTCCAGAGGAATCTTTTTTAAATTGAGCGTCAATTTGATTACGAATTTCTACGACTGTTAAAACTTGTGGTAAAATCGGCTTTAATACTTCCGGCTTTTGTGCTGATATGGTTGTTTTAAGTGTAGTGGGCGACTCAGCAACAGAAGAAGTTTCTTTTTCTCCTAATTCTTTATGTATAAATTCATCTACAACTTTCCAAATTTCATCTGGTCCAACCGACAAAAAAAAGTCCATGAGATCCACAAACCGCCGCACAGCAGTGTTCGGATCAACAGTAAAATATTCATAAAAAAGTAAATCAGCTTCTGGTTTGGGAAATATTATTTGTTTTAGTTTGCTTTCAAATTCCGCCATTTTAATAGAATCATAATTGTACGAACGCAATAACTTCATTTGCTCAAAACATTCGGCAATGGTGACTGATTTATCACGCCAACTACCAACTTCCATTGTTGAACTCGAAATCATTTTCTGGGCTTTTACCATAAACACCCCCATCGCGTCAGGAAAGTCGTAATTTTTATATAAATACCAAATTATCAAATCTACCAAATCATAATCAACTAAGATCGCTGTTAATACTTGTTTACCAATAATTAAATCCGTAAACCCCTCTTCTGATAAACTAGCATTTCTTTTTAACGTAAGTATCACAAACCAACGCCAATAACTTAATTTAGTCTGTTTATTAAAATTAAACTTCTGAGTTAGGAAATAATCATACAGTTCCACCCAGGCTTCCTCAGCTAGATGTTGCCGTAAAATCTGATTCTGAAAAAACTGTTCCCGTTCAGAAAGTTGTTTTAAATCTAATTCTGTAAAATTAAAGATGGGCATAATTTTTTAACACTTTATTTTACTCAACGGATTTAAAATCCACATTACTACTGCTAAGTCTTGGCAAATAACTTTGCTGTCATTTTTTTGAAACTTTCAAAACCACTATGTTCCATAACTTTTTCCATATCATCGAAGAATAATTTAATTTCTGGTTGTGATATTGCTGTCGTATCCGTATTGTCTAAATCTTCAAATATGCCAGGATTTAAATTTGACACACCTTGAGCAGTTTTACCTTTTAAAATAATGGTCATAAGCTCTTTCATCTTATCACTGAACTTATTAATTTCACCTTTACCATTGCGTTCGGTGGCACTAGCTGGCGCAAATTCCATCTGTGAAGGTTTTAAATATTTCTTAAATCCATCGATATCACCATCTCTCCTTGTGTTATCAACATCTTCATGGTGCAAACTATATAAAACAGTACCGTCATTTTGTACAGTATCAGAACTATTCCCAGCATGCTCGGTTAGGCCCTTGGTTAAAGCGTGTTTTTCGGCAACTCGTCTCTCACGATAAATTGCCTGATTTTTTGTTGTAGCTTCAACTTGATTTGATACACCACCAGATAATGTAGTATTTAAATGTTCTAATTCAGCCTTAGCCGACGTTGCTGAAACGTCTTTAGCTAAATCTAAAGACAAGCTTAATTCTGTATTACCTTTACCAGTAGCACTAATCCCAGCAGCTTTCATTATCTCTGCGTCAGCATCTTTGGCTACCCAATCTTCATCGTGTCCAGTGGCTAAGTTTCTAGCGGCAAACAATTGACGCTGTGCTTTTTGGTATTCCTTTTGTGCTTTTTGTTGTTCCTCTGGGTTAGTAAATGGACCACTGGCTTTTGCCCTCTTATCTATCAAATCTTTAGCTAATGCACCAACTCTTCCTACCAATTCTTTGCCATTTAGAGGTTTTAAAGCTTCTTTAATCTTATCAAACGGAAGAGAGTCGGCTCTTCTTTCTAGCGCTGTAGCTCTGTCTATATCACCACTAACACGATAGGCATCTGCTCTAGTGTGTAAAGCCCTTGCTTCGCTGGCAGTATCTAATTCCTCTTGTTCGTTCTGTACTCTGGCAGTTTCGTCTGTAAAATACTTTGCTCTTCCTACTAGCTGACCACCTTTTCCAGCTTTTGCCGCTTCCGCTAATCTAGTTTCTGCTTCTGAACTTTTCTGTTTTGTTTTTGCCGCCGCAAATTCTCCCGCCTTACGCGCACCAATTTCTGATTCTGCTTTTAACTTACTACCCCACGTAGGAGTGGTGGTAATAGAAGAATCGTGAATTTTTTGCCAATTTTCCCCATATTCTTTATATGTCGCTGCTTTTCTGTCTGCCATTTTTCCACTTTGGGCAACTCCGCTTAAAGCACCAGTACCTATTTTACCCAAAGCTCGACGCCATCCTTTTGCCTTGTCAGCTTTACCTTCTAAACCACCGAGCCAAGAATCTCTTTTTGTATCAATTTTCCCTTTCAAACCGGTAGCAAGCCCAGCAATTATCGTGCCGCGTCTCTTCCATGCGTTACCGCCAACCACCGGCATATTCATAGCTGCCCACTTGCCACCTTTTTTACCCGCCCACATCGCCGCACCGGCACCAGTCAACGCCATAGCGGATTTTTTAACTGTATCGGAGATTTTGCTCATTGCCCCTGCTCCCGCGCCACCGATTTGTTGCCCAACCTTTACTCCAGCCAAAAGCATACCAATACCAATTATAAACGTGGTTAAACTAGACCAGTTTAAAAGGCCGGTCAAACCCTCTCCGCCTTCAGATGAAGTTGCGTCACTCATTGGTAAGTTAGAGCCTCTAGCAACATCGGAACTGATACTCCCACCGGATAAAGTTACCATTGATAACCACAAAAAGAAAATAATCACCGGACCCATGATGACATTGTTGATAAATTCAGTCCACCACTGGGTGGCATATTTTTGAGTTTGCGGTAAAACACTTAAAAAGAAGGCCAACGGTGACAAAGCGATAAGCACCCAAAGCATCACCATGCGCGCAACAAAAATAAAACAATAGACAGCAAACGTGACTGCTAAAACCACTGCCAGAATTGCGGTCATCATGGCGGTCATCAATTGTTTGGAAGAATTTTGAGTGTCAGCAGGATCGACGCCAGGATCAAAAGTAAAAGCATTTTTAACATTAAAGGTTTCAATAATATTATTTCCCACCACCCCCACCAAACCATTGGCAAAAGTCATCACTACCACTTGCGCCGCATCGATAATAAACGCACAAATTTGTCGGCTAAAATTTACCAAAATTGCGGCCATGATAAACTTGGTTAACATTTTGCGCCATTCATAACTTTCCACTCCAATGATTGTAGCCATAGCAATTACCAATAGCACGATCACTAAAAAAATATTACCGATATCGCGCAGAGCCACCCAGCCGACCGTGACTGCTTTGACAGATAAATATCCATTGTAACTGGCGATCTCTATAAGCATGCGCATGAAAAATATTGAGATACTAAAACACATGCTGGCGATGGAATTTAAAATCCAACAAAGTACCCAAATTAAAGCGCTCTTTAGACCTTCTACTATTCCCAAATCTATGGCATGCACCGGAGCAACCCAAACCATGAAAACAAAAATTACCAATGAGGCCGCGATAGTACCGGACACCAAACCCCACTGACGCGGATGCAAGCGCACATATTGCCAAAATCTTTTAATTGTCTGGTAAATTGAACGCATAGATTGGCTATATCCAAATGACAAAAACCAGCGGAAAAATAACGCTAATTCCCCGCTTGGTGACAGTATGCTATTTTTTGCTCGGGCGATAAATTATCGTCCATAGAGGCAAAATATTATTTAAATTGTATACTGCTATTATACTACAATTGGCAAAAAAAGGTAAGTAGATGGTGGGTGTGGATAAGTGACAGGCGGCTCGCGCCGGCTGTCATCCTGAACCCGCCTTGGGCGGGTGAAGGATCTCTGTCTATAATGGCAGTTCGCACTGCCAAACATCCCGAGCCCCGCAGGGCGAGGGATCCATCCGCTCCCCGCCTGGGGCGGGCGAAAGATCTCTGTCGGTCGCCCTATTTTATATCTTCCCTTTCCAATATCTGAAAACCAACGGCTACCGCATCGCACAAAAAATCCTCCAATTGACTTTTATCATCTTTGGTTTGGGCTTTATAAAGATAGGTATAGTAAAGCTGTTTTTGCTCTTGACGAATAATGGCCGGAACAAAATTGGCTTTAAGCAACATGGCGTTCATTAATAATCTACCTACACGACCATTACCATCAGAAAATGGATGAATTTGTTCAAAACGACTATGGACGCCAGCTGAAAGAGAAATAATATCTTCAGTGGCCTTACCGGCGCGAGTAATAATTTTTGGCATCAAATCTGGTACGCTCAAATAATTCGCAGTCGGCAAATTAACACCCGTAATTCTCACGGCGTGGCTACGATATGAGCCAGCATCAGACCGCACTCCATTCATCAGAATGCTGTGGAGTTTTAAAACCAAATTCTCATTAATCGCTCCGTTCTTTTTTATATAATCAAATAAATAGTTTAAAGCAGTTTGATGATTTTTTGCTTCCATTTGTTCGACTAAAGTTTTGTTCGGCAAAGCAACGTTATCAAAAAGTACTGCCGCTGTGTCTGGCTCGGTTAGTGTACTGCCTTCTATACTATTGCTGTGATAGGTCAATTTTAAAATAAACCTATCTCTAATATCCGGATTATTTAAAATTTTACTTATAGTATCCTTGTGAACCAATGACTGTTGATGTAAAATTTGTTTTTTAGTGTTTAATCTTTCAGCAGAGATAACCTTTTGTCCGGTCACCTCTAAAAACAATCCCTCAATTGCCAAGCGCGTCTTAGGTCGTGGAATAGATTTACCTGTCCACCAATTGTTGAAAGCAACAAAAGACACACCAAACTTTTCGGCCAATTTTGTTTGAGTTAGTCCCAGTGTTTTTTGAATAATTGCCAATTTTTGTTGAATTGTCATATAACTTACAACAATGAATTAACAAGCTTAGTTTAGCAAACTTTATAAAGTTTGTCAAAATTAAGGTAACTTTATAAAGTTTAATATAATCAATAAAAATCCAACGAAACCTCAAATTTCAACCCGTGACAAAATGTCACGACCTCACTTCCTTCCTCAATTAATCGCTGTTTTAATTTGCGCCAATAAGCACCGTAATCTACCCTATCTATAAGTGCCTCAACCACATCAACAACCGAAAACCACCATTCTTAAGGGATCCCTCCACTACGGTCGGGATGACAAAAAACTATGTGGAGATTGTCGGGGAGATTGCTTCCCCGCCTTGGGCGGGTCGCAATGACAAAAAATGAAAAGTGAAGTCTGAACCCGCCTTGGGCGGGTCGCAATGACAAAAAATGGGTAAAGTAAGTCCGAGCCTACCTAAGGCGGGTCGGTCAGGATGACAAAAATCGACGAGACATCACCCTGCCCTCTCCTTATAAAGGAGAGGGAATAAAAAAATCCGCGGAAGAGTGACGAGCTCAACGCGCGGATTTTGGATTGCCTGTTACGAGATGGGGCAGTCTTCTACTACGAGGCTACCAAGGTTAAAAATGATAAACCCACACCATACCTCTCCCAAACGGTAGGAAAGAAGACTCTTGACAACAACTAGTTATTTGTATTATAATGTATTTAGAAGATAAGTCCTTAGGGTAAAGTTTCGTGGAGGGCGTTCTCTATCAGGAACATCCCATTGAAACGAAGATATTCCTAAAAGGCTCTTTCACATGAATCCGCTTTATAGCGGGTTTTTGATTTGTATTAATCTAAATCCAATGTCTTCAAATATGTGGCTTGAATCAGTTTGATATTCTTTGTAGAAAGTATTGGAAACAAAATCGGCTAACTCTACTAAAACATCCAAATAGGAATTAACGGCTTTGTAAACACAGTTGGTGTGAGAAAATTCATCTTTAAGAAATTTATCAATTTCTTTCTGAAATTTTCTTTCGGCCAATCTACCGCCCTCATGTTTTCGGGCATCAATAATTATCCTTACCTTCTGGTATTCTCCAAGACGCATTTCTACAAAAAGTTTTTTCAACAAGTCAGCATAAACAGAATCAAATTTCATTTTTTCGTTATCGAAATAGTTGAAAGACAATTCTTGTGTTAGTTGGAAGACCGAAAGAATATTTACATCATGTCTGCCTAATAATTTTATGCTTTTTTCTCTCAATTTTTCAAAATGAGAATCAGTAGCGTGGATGCGACGCTTAGATTTAACGTATTCTTTTCGTATCATTTTCCAGCGTTTACGAAGTATTTGATCGTCCAAAACCGCAAAGCCATTAATGCTGATAAACATTTTGCCTTTGGATTTCTGTAGGTTGTACGATTCGTCGAGGTAGATGTTCATTTAAAATATATTTAAAAAAATTGTCAAAAAATAAGAATAAAACTGCATACTTTTTCGTCAATATTATATCACAAAAATTAGCAGAATCCAATGAATGATTGGCACCACCCCTCGCCCCTCCTCGCTGTGGCAAGGAGGGGATAATGGTGTAAAAACAATACTACCTGCCCTCTCCCCGCATCAAGTGCGGGGCAGGCTCTTGTAAAGGAGAGGAAATAAAAAAATCCGTGGAAGAGTGACGAGCTCAACGCGCGGATTTTGGATTGCCTGTTACGAGATGGTCCAGTTGGACCAAGAGGTCATTTGGTGAAGGTGATCTTTAAAACACCTCCGGCGACATGGACACCCGACTTGACATTGTCGTGACCAATCGCCATGCAATTTCCATACCAACTGTCTGGAATTTTTTTTTCTTTACTGCCAGTGTTGTAAATGTCAATTACCCAATAGGCAGCGCTGTAAAAATCTTCCATCAGTGACATGGTTGCATTGTTTTTACCACCATCAGTGGAAGAAAGACACAAGATATCTTTACTATAAATATAAGTCCCGTCTGATGTGTAAAAAAAAACTCCTGAATCAATCGTCCCTTCCTGGTAAACCTCTATCGAACTTCCGGTGGTGCCACTGGGCGACGGAGTGTATAAAAAATTGAACAGTCCACCGGTAGTGTTAATGGCCCAAACAGTTGGCTCAGTCCTGGCAAGAGGGATGGCAACATTGCCTTTGTCGGGGATAATCCCCAAGTCAACTACCTTGCCAGCGTCCGGCCACTTCCCGGCATCAACGCCACTGTCAGTGGGTCCGCCATCGGTAATGGCATCGCCGTCGCCACCGTCAGAGGTGGTGGCATCGTTTGTCCCGGCATCGTCAATGCCGGGGTTGGTGTCTCCGCCACAGGCAATGGCGAAAAACATGGTGAAAAGAGCAGTGAACAGAAACAGGTTCTTTACGTACTTCATCTGGAGCCTCCTCCCCGTTATAGGGATTGGTTGTTAACACGTTTTCTGTTTCAACTTTAACATCAAATTATATAACAAAACAGGAGTTTTGTCAACCCCTGTATTGTAAAAGTGAGTATTTTGGCTAATTTTAGCACAACGGGGAGATTGCTTCCCCGCCTTGGGTGGGTCGCAATGACAAAAGAAAATTACGGGGAGATTGCTTCCCCGCCTTGGGTGGGTCGCAATGACAAAAGAAAATTAAGGGGGATTGCCGCGTCCCCGCCCCGGGCGGGTCCTCGCAATGACAAAGCAAACAGCAATAATAAATTACTAATCCATGGCTTCTTCCAGCAATTGTTGCTGATCATCAGAATCACGATTTTTTTGACTGCCACCGGACGCGCCCGTTAAAAACGGTACCACCACAATTTTACCACCATATGGTTGCCATGCATCATTGTGACCAACATTACAACCTAGACTTAAATTAAAGTTGCCAAACCGATCAAATCCATCATCATAAAACGACCCATAATTTGTTTGTCCGCTATCATTTTTTTTGCAATCACTTCCATTTAAACTACCACAATTACACCAACCCCAGTTATCCAACACCTGCGCGCGCGGAGTAAACACACAAATTGGCATACCATCTGCCAAACCTTTTAATCCATTCTTCTTTTCTTCTGCCTCATTTGCCGAAGTACCAAACATACCTAATTTAGTAATAAACGGTTTGGTTGGAGAGACGGTAGAATTACCTTGACAAGCAGGATTAACCGTCGTATTTTCCATAACCTGCTCTGGATGCTCTCGACATAATCTGTCCCAATTAAAATTACCAGTATTACTATCAACATACTTTGACAGATCGCATACATAACTACCAACTGCTTCATAATAACGTGGCACACAACCTTTACCTTTGGTAAAACCAAAACCATTGTATTTTGTCTTTGGTGAAAAATCTTCATTGTCATTCCATGCTAAATAGCCTCCACAAGTGTAACCCGGTGGACAATATAATGTCTTAAAATACGCCCTAACATCTCCACTGCAATTTGGAAAAAAGTTTGGCATACTTCCGTTTAGGGTATAATTAATTTTGGTGACATCATCATTACCAAAATCCACCATAATACGACGCAGTGGCATTTGATTGGGGTGGGCATAGGCATAAAATTGGACGGTAGCTTGACCAACAATAGAGAAATATTGATTGCCCGTACTTGTACCATTAACAGTGATGCCGCGAGCTTGTAAAGACATTATTTGTTTATCGGAATTACAAGGAGAGCCGTTGCAATAATTTACTGCCGCTACTACTGGCGGAGCAGAACCTATTACTTCACTCGAAACATCTACCAATACTCTTCCATCGCTTCCCCATGCTTTTGCTGCTATATTGGTAGTCAATGCTTGTTTGGCGGCGGCTAAAATTTCGGTATTATAATCATATGGAGGCGAACCATCAATAACATTTTGTGTCCAACGTAATACCATCGGCACACCGCCGGTGTAACGGTTATTATAAGCGTCATAACGGCTAGTATCATCCCCTGGCCCTTTGACCAACGAGGTTAATTGATCATAAATTTTATAAGGATCCTTGATCAGCGACCAATTACATGTCCACCAACCCGTTGACAAGGCTTCATTGTAAATCGTATAAAAATCTCCCCCCCTGTTGTAATTACCACATTTTCTAGTTGTAGCCTTAATATCTGGAACAACCCTAATCTCGGTTGATGTTGGTGATTCATCCGGACTAATCAAACCATAATCAGGAAAAATAAAATTTGTTTTACGATCAGATAAAATATAATACGTGCCGATAATTGGCCAGTTAGATGAGGCAAGGGCATAATCAATAATATGAGACTTCTCAAAAATACCTGTTTTCATACGCCAAGCAACTGGTTTGTACGGAAAATCTTTGACGGATTTATCGGTAGAAGCAATGTTTGTTAATTGCGCAACCGCTGCGCATTTTCCCATTTTAGTATAAATCATTGGGAAAAACGACAAGCCATCCAAACCGTCAGATGGGCCGAACCATCCAACCAATCCAACTCCAACACCTCGTAAATTATCATCTGTATCAAAAGCAACCTTAATAGCAATTTGTCCGCGGTACATATTATTGTCTTTGTCGTCCTTAGTGAAAAAGTGCTTACTGCCCATTTGAAAACCACCATTAACTTGCTCTTGAAATCGATAGATATTATTAGCAAATTTACTGTTATTTTTGTTAGCATTATTGGCAGAAACAAAATACCAACTATTGTCACCTGGATTACCAATGTAAAACCTGTAATAAGATGCGTCTAATTTTACTAAACTAACGTTACGATCATTAAAACCAGGACTAGTTAGCTCTTTTTGATCAAAAATAATTATAGATGGCGTAATGTTCTCCAATAATCCTTCTGAACCATTATCATATGCGACATCAGATAATACCACCTCTAGACGTTCAATGTCTTTTTTATTCACTTTATAAAACGATTGAACAAATATACTACTATTATTGGGGTCACCACCCTGTTCGCACAATGACATACACATCCTTTCTTCGCAACCAGTTAAACCAATTTTGTCATGGAAATATACTCCACTAGGATCGTTACCTTCAATATCTATAATGTTTTCATTCTTTGCACAATAAACACCATCATTTACTTTCCCGGTAGGATTTTGCCACCCCCAGTCCACACTTTGATTGTCAAAAGTAGGCCACATGTTGCCAGTAACATGAGTGTTAAAAATTTTAGTTTTTTCCGCTCCGGGAATACTTGGGGTACATTGAATAGAAACACCGGTTGTTACTGCGCTCCACTTTTGATAAACAGGAGTATTTAATGAATTAAGAGGAAGAGTGGTGCCGGGGTTACTTAAATCGTGATGTGGAGATGGGTAAAAAGAAAAACCTGGTCGATTGGCGGTAACTCTTAATCCGGCTGTTTCCTGACCAAACTCATTTTTATTTATCACTTGATAATTAGTCCACGGAATATTATCTGTTAAATTTGAACTAAACACATTGCATTGTCTGCTACCGGGCATTGTGCCCTTAACATTATCCGAACACCGATTCCAACGTGCGCTTGTTTGATTAAAAGGGTCATCGTAAGCACGAATATAGCAATCTTTTATTTGCCACAAAAAGAAAGATAAATATTCTACCATACCACCACCATTTATTGTGTCCCTATCTTGACCATCCGACCACCATCCCGCCCGTTCGCCTACCCCTGGAATCGGGAGTTGGTTATACAAACACATGGCCCGATCATTGCTCATTACACTTTCCAAAATATCATTGGCATTGGCAGTGTCATCTTGGTTAAAAATATCCAAAGCGCCGCTAACCAAATCCAATGGCAACCAGGTCAGACATTTTTTGTCGGTGGTGCCATTAACAGCGGTACGCATATCAGATTCGGCACAATAACCACGCCAACCATAACTATGGGTAGTTTGTTGTAGCGGTGAACAAGTGCCGCCCGCATCAATACAAGCTTGGGTGTTGGCATTATTGTTGCACCATGCTAAAGTCGGATCAGCCACGCCAATACATTTTTTACCATACACTTTTTGTGCTCCTATGCCAGTAAATATTTTTGCTCCACCATAATCACGCTCTACAAAATCACATTCACAATCGCCACCAAAACAACTATTAGCATTCATCCAAGGAGTTTTTTTGGAAACACCGGCGGCAAAAATATCACGCGGATAGGGTGAATCTTCGCGTGGATAACCACGACAAGATAATTTTTGTTTGCCAAACTCAATACTAAAATCCGAGGTCCTTTGTGGTAATACTCCATTTACCGGATAGTAACATTGGCGGTCAAGAGTCAAACCCCTACCGTATAAATCTTCTGGCATAGCTGAGCCACACCAATTACCATTAACTGCCCCCGGTGGCACATCATTATCTACTTTTCCCGCCAAATAATATTGATCATCTGGACCCCTAAAACCGCGCATATCTGGAATTTGAAATTGAAATGGCAATGAATAACCGGAGTATTCTAAACCACTCCAAGAAATGTTGCGATCCTTGTAAATTGGGGTGGTCAAAAGTTTTCCTTGCCCCCATTCCTCACCATTATTTGTCCTATCATTGATACACTGAGCTGGGTTTAACTCCGGCGAAGCCGAATCACAAACACCAACATTGTAACATTTTGATTCGGATTGGCTGGTGTCAGGATTAAAATAATTAAATTGCTGATTGCAATAAATCCATTGGCCACACTCACGATCACGAATGGCTTTGAGGATAATATTGGAATTATTGCCAATGGAACCAGAAGAATCTACCGGAGCCACAGCCGCGCCGCCTTTACTGTCACTAAGGTTATAAGTACTGGTTGTACTCCAATATTTAGATGGGTTATCGGTTTTGTCCATAATCACACAACCGGCTTTTAAACCCGCTTGACCAGAACAACTACTTTCAGAGTCGCGTAATTTCTCATTATCTATAAGATAATAGGCTTTGGGCATTTCAATGGCATTGGTAAATTTCTGTGTATCATTATTGTCAACAAATTTTGTACAGCCGCTTTGCTCGGACGGACAAGTGCCAACAAAATTCTTATAAGTACTGGTGTTGCCGTATGAATAAATACCGTAATAGTTTCCTAAACGATTTTCGCTATAGCACGGTTGGCTGCCAATATTTGTACAAGTAGATGAAGCGTCACCTAAAGCCGCTATACAGTCACTGTCTTTGGAACAGAAAGGTTTAGTGCCTGCAACAGTGCTTGAGCACACACCAACGCCGGTCCAAAACCACCCGCGTAAAAGCGTATCATTTGGCAGGTCAGTGACGTTGTTTTTATATTCACATAATTTAGCGCCGACTGTAGGCGGATCTTTAAAATAATAACTACCACCACCAGAACCAAAAGTCTGACAGCCTACTGCTTCTTTGGTGCAGAGAATATTACTGTAATCATCGGGTAAATTTTTGATAAGCATTGTAGCAAAGGTAGTAGTAGCCGCACCATCTATTTGTTTACCTGCTTGCACACAACCCAAATCCGCAGCATTACAAGCAGCACGTTCGTTAGCAACTAAATATATCGGAGAAGAGGTTGGGTTGTCGCCTGGAATAAAAATTGTGGATGTACCAAAAAATCCAGCGGCGATGGCACTTGGGGTGGTGGTAGCACTTTGCGCATTTACATAACAGCCATTACCGCCATTGGGGATTTTGCAACTGCTAGACACGTTGGTAAAAATGTTAGTGGTAATTTTTTGTCCACCAACACCACCCAACCAAACATTAAATATTTGTGGTTTTTCTGATTCTGAATTATGAGTATCTACCAAAGCCGTACAACCAATCGCCTCTTCACGGCATAAATAACTAAAATTGGTAAGATCATACTCTTTGGATTTTACATCTTTAAATGCTCGGCAGCCCAAAGCTTCACCAGGGAGATTGTCGTTGGGATTGCTATCGCAAATTGTTGGTACTGATAAACTATTTTTAACTAAGTACAAAACATCACGTAATTCAGTAAGGCGCAAATTATCTATATATAATACTCCGCCGGAATCAACCACCATCTTCAAACTGATATTGGTGCCATCATTTTTAGTGATTATTCTTAATTGATAATTTTTCCAATTGTCATTAACCAAAGCTTCAATTGGTGTAGAAGTATCCAAAGACGCGGAAATTTTTATACTGGTGTTGGCCGTCAATCCCTGCCCCTTAGCCCAAAAACTTAACACATAAACTTTATCCGCTGAAACATTTACCGATGGAGATGATATAAAATCGTTGGCGGCAATAGGAGCAAACTTCAAAGAATGACCACCGACTTTGGTGGACTCACCAGACATCACAATGCCGTTGGTGGAACCGCCGGCGAGATACGCTTTCCACTCGCTTACTTTGCTAGCGATTTCAAAATCATATGATAATAATGTTTGTACACTGTTGCCGGTATTGCCTTTATACGCGCGACAAGATTCAGCTTCTTTGGAGCAAGCACTGCTCACGCCGGCATTATGATTCGCACCGTCTGGCAAACCCAAATATGTACAGTAACCATCACGATAGGCGCCACCATTGAAGCAAAATCGGCACGAGTTATCAATCATCACTCCACCATTACTAACATTACAGTCAGCTGTACTCATTGTGCTACTCGCATACATATCGGTTTCGTTGAGCCGATATGAAGTACACTGATCAGAAACAGCAATTGTTTTAGACATTAAACGATAATAAATCTTGCCGGCGTCATCGTTAAACTGACGACAATCAGTATCAGCTGTGCCGTCTTGATATTTTGACTTACTGCAAATATTTTTATAGTTAGCCAGATCACCCTGTACGCGATAAAAATATTTTGGACCACCAGCTGTTTCATCTGCTAACGTGTAATTATTAATATTATCAACTTCTAACAAATAACCTTTTAATTGATAACCACTGGTATCCGACCCTTCGTAAGTATAAAAAGTTTTTTGTTTTTGAGTATCGGTTTTAATACAAGGGCGCAGATAAGAAAAATATTCTACATTTTCTACGCCTCCGGTGGCAGTTTCTAAATTAGTAAATCCGGTACAACCTGCATCTGCGGCCGCGCATTCTTTGCCAGACGACGGCAAAATATACACAGGATCAGCGCCATTTGCATAATTGCTTTCCATTTCTTTATACGCATCATAGCCCACACATTGTTTGTCGCATTGATCATTCCAAGCTGTCAAAGTATTGTTGGCGTCAAATTCTGCTGGTTTAAATTTGCCAGGAATACTATCTTCCAATCCATTTACTGAATTATACCAATTACAACCAACTTCATCTGGAATACAAATTCCAGCATATGCAGAACAGGCGTCTTTTTTCCATTTTGTCGTAGTAGCGGAGAGATAATCGGTAATACGAGCTAAATCCGAGCGAGTTTGCGGATATTCAACCACGTCGGTGGTGGAATTAGCATCGTAACATTTTAAATAATCTGGTGCTTTTTTCAAAGTTAAATTAGCCACAATATTACTAGCAGAATCAAGGGCAGAGAAAGCCGAACAGCCCGCTGACCCGGATGAACAATTGGTTTGTACTTTACTGTTTAAATATATGCCAGTATTTTGAAAGCTATTCAACTTAGTGCTGGGCTTGACCCATTGATTGTTAATATTTTTATATAAACTATAGCCCGTACAGCCACTATTTTCAGCCGTACAGTTACCAGTATCCAAAGTGCGATATAAATAAGAAACCGACTGGCCAGCGGAATTGGTAAAAGCTTTACAAGTGCGGTACTGAGGATCGCAAGAATCCAAACCAAAACGCCAAACATTTTTTTCACGCGTACAATAACCCCAAGCATAACAATTACCCGAGCTATCAAAACCAACACAGCTTTGTAAATCAACGCATTCTTGTAAACGAGCGGCACCACCAGCCAAAGGCACGGCAGTATAGGCTTCGTTGCGGCAACGCGAAACTGGTAATTTCAAAACCCAATTAGGGTCAATGAGGTGATAATACTTAGAGCCAGGAACATTGAATGCAGCTACCACATCACCTAGTTTAGCTTCTTCATCTCGGCCCACAGCTGCGGCGGCCATTTCAAATCCAATTGGCAAAATACGCGCTTGGCGTAAAACTTTTAAATTTGCATAACAATAGGCTGTATCACAACTCTTGGTGCTTTCATTTTCTTGACGTGACGGTGGAATTAATTTCCAATTTTTATGAAGAAAATCTTGATCTA
>Ga0247841_10004398_pt1 | contig 24249 bp, 9 predicted proteins | sample LaCruzMarch2015__2_FD_192410 | JGI IMG/M metagenome (GOLD analysis project Ga0247841, IMG submission 192410) | Freshwater microbial communities from meromictic Lake La Cruz, Castile-La Mancha, Spain - LaCruzMarch2015_18m | ecosystem: Environmental > Aquatic > Freshwater > Lake | place: Spain... | reverse complement strand
AGGTAGCAGCAATGGTGTGAGGAACTTCGATCGCTGGCAGGGTAATCATGTGGGACAGCTTGTTCGCTGCCGCTGTGATCGCTGTTCCGTCCAGGGTCAGGGTGTCAATGAGATACCCGGGATTGGGCTTCACCAGGTACGAAGGACTCGAATGATACGTCACGGAGCCGGTGCCGGGCGTGACGGTGCCATTGGGACCAGCGGTGACCGTGACGATGGGGTCAAACGTAACAGCGAGAGCGTTGGAGCCCGTGATATGGAAGTAGACGCAGTTCAGATAGACGGCTCCGGCAGGGACGGTCTGACTGACACTGTTCCAGAGAACAGTGCCGATGACGTAGCCGGCATTCGCCTGAATGACATAGGATCCCGTCGAGTCTTCCGGCGGGACAGCCGGCCCGGTGACTGTGCCACCGGCAAGCGGCTGCCACGTCATCGTGACGCCGGGGCCAAGGTTGATATGAAGAGCAAAGTCCTCAGTATAGGTCAGGGCGCCGCCAGCGTTGGCAACAGTCACGTGAAGCGTGAAGTCACCAGTTGCTGCAGGCGTACCTGAAAGTGCACCCGCCGATGATACCGACATCCCGGAAGGAAGGCCGGTCGCCGTGAAGGTATAGGGTGCACCGATTCCACCAGTCGCCATGAAGGTAGCGCCAACGTAAGCAGTATTGGTAAATCCGGCAGACAGTGGGGACGGTGCCGACGTGATGTCCAGCGGCGCCGTGGTGGCGTACGTCGAGTCAGTGAGTGTCGCAATCGGGTTCCCGGTAAGAAGAGGGACCTCAAGTCCGTCCAGTTTGTTCAGACTGACGCTTAATGCGACCAGACCAGGGTTCGAACCAGCAGCAAAAGTGACTCGCAGCTGGGTCGTAAAACTAGCGCCGGCAGGAAGGGTGAAACCAGCGTGCGGGCCAAAATAGAACGCGAAGTTGCCATTCGAGCCTGTCAGTGGAAGAACGTGCCAAGAGGTGTCCAGCGTCTCGTAATACTCCAGAAGAATGTTCGCCGGCTGCCACGTGGCGGGCGTCGTGATTGTCCCGTCATAGCGGACGGGATTTTGGTCGGTACCATAGTTCTGCGTGGTCATCGTGAACGCCGTAGGAGTCAGGGCTCCGATGAGGAGAGTCTCCGGCAGATTCGAAGACATGATGACATCGCTGATCTGGGTCTCCTGATCGAGCCCGGAATTCTGTGCGTTGTCGTACACATCGACTTCAACGATCGCTCCACGTGGAACGTTGTATGAGGAAGTGGACGGCGAAACCGTTACGCTTGTGAAATCCGCGCCACCATTTGTGGAATACGACACAATATAACCCCAAATTCCGCTGGAAGGAGCCGCATCGTTGCCAGTCCACGAAACCGTCTGCAATGTCGTGCTTAGGGGCACGATGCTGTTGATGGTAACCGTCGGGTCCACGCGGTCAACGGAGACAGGGAAATCGACAATCTGAGGAGCGTCAGCGGACAGCTTGTTGACGACCTTCTGCGCCGTTGCGGTATTGCGCAGGATGTAGTGGCCATCGCTGACCGGCGAGCCAACCCCGTCGGTGGCATTCCACAACCATTCCCCGGCACTACTGCCCCAGTAGATTGGCAGATTGTAGCCCGCGAAGTAGTTGTAGCCCTTCCAGATCCAGTCGACATCATCCAGCTGCTTGACAAGTCCTGTTCCTGTAGAGTCGTAGATGCGGATCTTCAGGTTCTGGATATTGCGCAACACCCAGATATTGTTGGTGATGCTTGGAGTCTTGGCGTCATCAGGGTTGAGCGCGATTGCGTTCGTATCGAACGAACCATTCCACGTCATGCCATACGACCAGTACGGGGAGACCGTGTGATAATCGTTGGACGGCCACGTCACACCGGTTTCATCGTACGAACCACCGAATCCGAGCAACGAGGAGAATGAGTAACCTGTGGTCCCGGGCATGTCGATCAGTGGATTGAACTGGACATCGCTTAGGTTGAAGTCGTTCCAGTTGCCGAGGAAGCCCATGTACGGAACGTGAAGGTCAACTGAGGACCCGGCAGTCGGATGGAACGTGATAAATCCTTCAAGGAACGGCTGCCAGTCGGGCACAAGCGAGCGAGCGTCGATCTGTACGACTACGTTGCGCGTCGTTCCGCCGGCAATGGCAAAAGATGAAGGCGTCACGGTGACGGGAGCCGCCACGGCCACAGAGACGTCATAGCCATCCGTCGTCTGAGCGGTGCCCGCTGCACTGAATGTCACTGGATCTGTTCCGTAGTTCTGTACCGTCAGCGAGAACGTGATGGTATTGGCCTTGAAGTCCTCGACCGAACCAAGGGCAACGGATGGAGTATTGGTACCTTGTTGAACGACCGTTACTGGTGTGTGGAGTGCATCATGGACATTGATGCGACCGGCGCCGACCCGACGTGGTGAGTAGGGGAGGTTGTCGCTGTCCGGGTCGATGATCAGCTTCGCCGTGTTGGAGAGGGCGACTTTGACCTGCGCTACGGTCCACTCTGGATGCGCTTCACGGATCAGTACAACAGCACCTGCAACCTGCGGGGATGCCATTGATGTGCCGGAGTAGCTGGCATAGCCGCCCATCGCAACAGGTACTGTTGACCAGATGCTGCCGCCAACGGCGGCAACGTCTGGTTTGAATGACAGGTCAGGCGGCGCACCCCAGGAACTGAAATCCGACACTGCATCAGTCACGGGAGGATATGTGAGAAGAGAGCTGTCAGGTGTCAATGTGGTATCGAACTTGACGCTCTTGACTGTCAACGCGTTGAATGCATCCAGGCAGTAACGTGTGAACACAACAGGTTTGGTGATGATGCCACCAATGTCGAAATCCCTTCCCTGATCATCTGTTCCCGATCCGTTGTGCATTCCAAAGAGGTTTCCAGGACCGAGATACTTGTCGCCCGTTGAAGAAACGAGGCCAGCGTAGTATATGACCCCCTCCGCGCCTTTCTGCTGGGCGTGCAGAGCGTAGGTGGAACGCTGGTATGCCGGTACCGTAGACGGACTCTCTGACGGTCGCAGCATCACTGCGATCTTCCCCGTCAAATCACCGTCTGCCAAGGCTGAAGGATCCCCGACGACCACCTGGAAGGGGACGGAAGTCGTCGCATCCCAGACGTTTGTCGGAGGAGGCGTGTCCGGTCCAGATTCAAACTCGCTGATACCAGGCAGCTCATAGCCCCAAACCGTAGCCGCTGAATCGGTCATGGCAAACATGGTATACGTGGCGTTGTCGGTCGATGCCACCGAAATGGAACCCGGGGTCAACGAGGGCGAGCCAACAGTCGCATAGTCGGGGAACTCCGGCCAGTACCCATACTTGCTGTAGTAATCAGCCGAGTTCCCAGCGGACAGGGTGACGACGATGCCGCTCGCGACGCACGCCTCGATCGCCTGCATCGTAGGATCTGATGGATCGACGAAACCCGATGACGATCCGAAGCTCATGTTGACTGCCGTAACAGCTGGGTGTTCTCCGGCTGCGCCTGCCATTGGAAGATCATCCAAGTTGTTGGGGTCGGCCATGTAGTTGAATGCACCGATGATGGCTGCATCACTGGCCGAACCCTCACCCCCCGGCACGATCTTAGCAATGACGATGTCTGCCTTGTAGGCAGTTCCTTGGACTGCGCCATCCGCGGCGATAATTCCCGAAACATGTGTTCCGTGGCCGTTGGTGTCCATCGGGTCGCCGTCGTTGTCGCCGAAGTCATAGCCAGCAACTACCTTTGTCGTCGGAAAATCGGTGGGAAACGTCATTGCCGCGTTTCCACCGAAGTCAGGATGCTTCCAGTCGATACCGGTGTCGATTACGCCAACGGTCATCCCAGCCCCGTCATACCCGGGGATGCCGTTCCATACGTCCTGTGCCCCGATCAACTGGTTGCTGGAAGTGTCATCAATGGTGTAGATGTTCTGAATATGCACGTTCTGGCGCCCAACCACTGCTGCGAGCGCACCCAGGCTACCCACGGGGATCCGTGCGGCTATTCCATTGACAACCACCGCGAACCGCTGCACCTGATCCATGGAGATACCGGAACGGCCAATGGCGCTCAACGTCGCCGCTTGTGCCTGATCAATCTGCGATCTTGCGGCAGCAACGTCTGCAGGATTGGCCTTGTCGAGCGAAAGCCCACGTTGCTTCGCATAAGTCGCCAAGGAACTCCCCGGTATCGTGACAATTACGCTCACGAAGCCATCTTTGAAACTCTTCAATGCGGCAACATCCGAGGGGATCGTGAACCCATCGACGACGACAGACTCGTCCGAAGAACCAGCCTTCGGTTTTGCATCGAGTTCCTGTCCTCCAGCCGACGTTCCAACAGCCCCTACCGACGCTACGTACTCCTGCAGCGCCTGCTCTTTCTGTTGTTGTGTCGGCCACATTGATACAGCCTTGGCCGTGCTCATGGGCAACAACCCTGCCATCAGGCAGACTGCCAGAATAACGGCAAGAAACCTGCGAATTTCCTTCATGCTTCCCCCTTGGTTAGAGATGCCTTCTGCATACCCATTCTCCGCTCGATACTTCTCGGATTTCCTGCCACTACCTCATCAGCAGCAGATGTACACCCCAGATGCAATACCATAGACCAGTACAGGAAAATAGTCAATACATCCGTGAAGCTCACCAAAAAGAAATCCCCTGCCCCCGGGGTGAACCCGGGGGCAGGGGATAAACAGAGATGGAGGAAAGGGCTACGGCCAGTAGGTGAGGGAGATGGTCCGGGAGACGGGTTCCCAGGCGAGGTCAAGGCCGATGTTTTCGGCCACGGCCCGCAGGGGAAGGAAGGTACGACCCTTGACGATCATGGGTGCAACGTCAAGGGTGATGGTCTTGCCGTTCACGAGAGCTGTCTTGCTGCCGATGGTCAGAGCAACGGTACGGCTGCCCAGAGCTACTGTGGCGGTCTTCGTGGAAGCGTTCCACTGGACGGAACCACCGAGCGCCTCGATCAGGGCACGGATGGGAAGCAAGGTACGACCATCCCTGATGAAGGGAGCGGCATCCATCGTGCGGGTCATGCCGTTCACTTCCATGTTTGCGCTGCCGATGGTCAGGACGACGTAAAGAGAAGAAGGAGCGGTGGAAGAACTGGTTCCATACTTGACGGTGAAGGTCTGAGAAGTGATGTTGCCTGCCTTGTCCTTTGCTTCGATGACGATGGCGTTGTCTCCCTGGGTCAACGCCAGCTTCTCACTGAAGGAACCGTCGAGGAACGGAATGACGGACTCACCGTTGATGGTGAGAGAAGCAAGACCGGACACCGCATCGATGGCAGAACCAGAGATGGGAAGAACCGAAGACGAGACAGAAGAAGGAAGAGGGTCGATAGAGAGAGCAGGGGCCATGCTGTCGAGGTAGATAACCAGCTTCTGGCTCGTCCAATTGCCCGACCCGTCAGCACCCGTGACCTCGACGTCATTGCGGCCCTCGGTCAGGGCAAGCATGTAGGTAATAGTACCGATGCCCATGGGATCGACAACAACCGTGCCGTTGACCTTGACAGTCCACTTCACCGAACCACTGTTATCCTCAAGCGTGAACTGGAGTGGAAAGGGAGATGCATGGACAGTGAATGTCTGGACAGCCCCGTCCACCCAGTTCGTGACACCGGCAACGCTTCCGTACTTCGGGAAGGTGATCGTCGGTGCAAGAACATCGGGCATGGACCGGAAGGTAGCAGCAATGGTGTGAGGAACTTCGATCGCTGGCAGGGTAATCGTGTAGGACAGCTTGTTCGCTGCCGCTGTGATCGCTGTTCCGTCCAGGGTCAGGGTGTCAATGAGATACCCGGGATTGGGCTTCACCAGGTACGAAGGACTCGAATGATACGTCACGGAGCCGGTGCCGGGCGTGACGGTGCCATTGGGACCAGCGGTGACCGTGACGATGGGGTCAGGGTCGACGTCGACATAGGCCCACAATGCCAGAGATGTATCCCTTGTCCCACCCGCGGACATCTCGATAGTGAGTTGTCTGTTGCGATAGGCCGACACGTCCACGGTCACCGGCTGCCAGCCTGTCGACTCGAGCGATGTCGAAGGCCCAAACGACGTCGTAGACCACGACGCGATGACAGTCTCTTCATCGTACAACTTGACAACATACGAAAAGTTGTCAAAGGGTGGGTAATCATAGCAGAAGACGTTGTAAGCGAACTTCAGTTGGTTCATTGTCGCCGTGAACTGCCGACGGATCGTGTTCATCCCGTAGGGTTGTGACGTCAGCACCGGCCGTGGCAGGCCGAGTACTCCCATCCAGTTTCCCCAATAAGGATCGGTGAATTGGTCAGCCTGTGACACGCCGACATGGTCCGGCGCACTGACGATCGTCCATCCGTCAAGTGTTCCACTCTCAAAGCCCCAATTGCCGGGAAGTGCCTCCGCCCTTACGCCGACGGGCACAAGGCCCAGGACCAACACACAGACGATACTCGATATGACCAGTCTCTTCAGTCGCACCATGACTTCCTCCAGATTGAAGTTGACATGCAGGAACATGTTAATGCTCGATATGCTACGCAATTCTACCAAGTCTGCAAGCGGCGTGCCGAGGCAACTTGCCCCCAACGTGAATCCGGGGCCAGGGATGAACGCCCATGAGCGTGAGAAGGTTGTGGTCATTAGGTCAGGGAGATGGTCTTGGCGACTGGTCTCCAAGAGATACCAGAGCTACGTGCTTAGTCGCGGAATGCAGTACCAAGAATGTGCTGCTGTCCTTGATCATTTGCGAATCGTCGGGGTAGACGGTGGCCTGTTTCATATCAGGACACGGTCAACCCAGGAAACAAGCACAGCATGTACGGCAGAGTCGCGTGCTCGCCACTTGCACTGCCTACTTGTGCACTTTGTCCTTGAGGAACTGCCCCGTCAGCGACTCCGGATTCCGGGCGATCTGCTCGGGTGTGCCGGTCGCGACGATGCGCCCGCCCTTGTCGCCGCCCTCGGGACCGAGGTCGATGACCCAGTCGGCATTCTTGATGACCTCCAGGTTGTGCTCGATGACGATGACGGTGTTGCCTTTGTTGGTCAGCTCCTGGAGGACGCCTACGAGCTTCTCGACATCTGCGAAGTGCAGGCCGGTCGTCGGCTCATCGAGGATGTACAGGGTCTTTCCTGCCGTCCGCTTGCCAAGCTCCGCAGCCAGCTTGATGCGCTGCGCCTCGCCACCCGAGAGGGTCACGGAGCTCTGACCCAGCCGTATGTACCCGAGACCAACTGCATCCAGCAGCTTGAGCATGTGCTTGAGTCGCACATGTGCATCAAAGAAGTGCAGGGCCTCCTCGACCGACATCTCCAGGACATCTGCGATCGACTTTCCCTTATACTTCACCTCCAGGGTCTCAGAGTTGAAGCGCGCGCCGTGGCAGACCTCGCAGGGCACGTAGACGTCCGCCAGGAACTGCATCTCGACCCTGGTGAACCCGTTGCCTTCGCAGGCCTCGCAGCGGCCTCCCTTCACGTTGAAACTGAACCGGCCGGGCTCGTACCCGCGCACCTTCGCTTCGGGCATACGCGCGTAGATCTCGCGAATGGGCGTGAACAGACCTGTGTAGGTAGCCGGGTTGCTGCGTGGCGTCCTGCCAATGGGCGTCTGGTCGACTACGATGACACGGTCGAGGTACTCCACGCCTGTCAGCTTTTCATAACGACCTGGCTGGTCTTTGGCACGGTACAGCTGGCGTGCCAGCCCCTTGTACAGACAGTCGTTGATGAGTGTCGACTTGCCGGAGCCGGAGACACCGGTAATGCAGGTGAACATGTGCAATGGAATATCCGCGTCGATGTTCTTCAGATTGTGCTCGGTCGCGCCCTTGATCATCAGGTGCTCACCGTTGGGCTTGCGCCTCGTCCTGGGCAGCGGAACGAACAGCTTGCCTGTGAGGTACTGTCCCGTCAGCGACGTCGGCTCGGCGATGATATCCGCAAGGCTCCCTGCGGCCACAATGTGTCCGCCATGTTCACCGGCCCCCGGTCCCACGTCGACAAGGTAATCGGCGGTACGGATCGTCTCCTCGTCATGCTCCACGATGACCAGTGTATTCCCCAGGTCGCGCAGTTCACGCAAGGTACTCAGGAGACGTTCGTTGTCGCGCGGATGCAGGCCGATGGACGGCTCATCCAGGACATAGAGGACACCCACCAGCTTGCTGCCCACCTGTGTCGCCAGGCGAAGACGCTGCGCTTCGCCGCCGGCAAGTGTCGCCGACGCGCGTGAAAGCGTGAGATACCCCAGACCGACGTCCAGGATGAACTTCAGGCGCTCGTTGATCTCGCGCAGGACTTCTCTTGCTATGGTGCGCTGACTCTCCGACAGCATCTCGGGCAGGTGTGCAAAGAACGCCGATGCCTGGTCGACCGACATGTCGGTAACCTCGGTGATGTTGAGGCCGGCCAGCTTGACAGCCAGCGCTTCGGGTTTCAGGCGCCTCCCGTGGCACGTCGGGCAGTCTCTCTGCATCATGAAGCGCTCATACTCATCTTTCATCGCTTCCGATGTCGTCTCCTCGTACCTGCGTGCCAGCAGGTTGATGAGTCCCTCCCAGTGGAACTTGTAGACGTGGTCGGTCCCTTCGCCGTCCTCCCAGTGCACCGGGATGCGCTCCTTGTCACCATGCAGGACGATGTCCATGGCTCCCGCCGGCAGGTCGCGCACCTTCTGTTCCGGGTCATACCCGCGATAGCGGAGCGCCTGCACGACGAAGTCTTTGCTGAACGTCGATGCGGCAAGGAAGCCGGGGATCTGGATGGCCCCCTCAGACAATGACCTGTCGCGGTCGATGATCATGTCGGTGTCCGGCTCCAGCTGGAAACCCAAACCGGTACACGTCGGGCACGCGCCGTAGGGAGAGTTGAACGAGAAGAGACGCGGCTCGATCTCCTGGATGCTGTACCCGCAGATGGGACAGGCGAACGTGCTCGAGAAGAAGTCCAGCTTACCCGTTGCCAGGTCCAGGACCTTGAGGACGTCACTGCCTTCCTTGAGCGCCAGTTCCACCGAGTCAAAAAGGCGTGTGTGTTCGTCCGCGGTGACGAGAAGCTTGTCCACGATGAGTTCGATCGTGTGCTTGCGCTTCTTGTCGATGCTCGGGACCGGGTCATCGACACTGTACTCCGTGCCGTCGACACGGTAGCTCTCGAACCCTTTGTGCTGGACGTCCTCGATGAGCTTCCGGTATTCACCTTTTCGCCCTTCTACTGCAGGCGCCAGCAAGGCAACGGTGTGCCCCGCATACTCCGCCAGCAGGTGTTCGACGATCTCCTGGGGCGACTGCTTTGTGATAGGGATATTGTGGTTAGGGCAATATGGCACGCCTGCCCGTGCAAACAGCAGGCGCAGATAGTCATAGATTTCCGTCAGCGTGCCGACGGTAGATCGGGGGTTCTTGCTGGCCGACTTCTGGTCGATGGCAATCGCGGGAGACAGCCCTTCAATGAGGTCGACGTCGGGCTTCTGCATCAGGCCGATGAACTGCCGGGCATAGGCAGAGAGGGATTCGACATAGCGGCGTTGTCCTTCGGCATACAGCGTATCGAACGCCAGCGACGACTTGCCCGAGCCGGAGACGCCGGTGATGACGACGATCTTGTTGCGCGGGAGGCGCACGTTCACGTCTTTCAGGTTGTGGACGCGTGCACCCTTTATGAAAATGCTCTCTTCAGCCATTCATCGACCTCTCATTTCGAATTGCAAATCCCTTTTGTACCAGGTACAACGGGCTTCACATTTGCGGCATTCCAGTACTTAATAGTATAGCAGTGTATGCAGGACAGCCAGGTGAATGTCGGTCTGAATGTACACGACAATCCCGGCCTCAGAGAAATGAAGCTGCGGTACGGCATGGGGGTTGCATCGCCGGCCGATTTCCTATACTTTCTCATGGAGGCGAAGTGCGAAATGGGAGAACTGCTGACTTCGAAAACAACATACGTCGAGGTGTACGCGATCCTCGCCTGCATCGTACTGGTCATCCTCATCCAAATGCTCCGTGACGGCGAGGCGACGAACGTCCTGCATCGCATCTTTGTCGCAATGGTATCCTGTGTAACCGTCAACATCGGCGTTGAAGCTGCAACGTGGCTCCTGGACGGTGTGCCGGGCAGAGGTATCCATCTCCTGGTAATGCTGTCCAATGCAGCGAACATCGTCCTCATGATTGTTCCATCGCTCTTGTGGCTATGTTACATCATCTACTATGTGACCCGCGACGTCCAGTGTCTCCGGCGCCTCATTGCGCCACTTGGGACAGCACTCGCGTATGTCATCTTCCTCGCGGCCAGTGCCCCGGCAAACGGATTGCTGTTCACGGTGGATAGTCTCAATACCTACCATCGCGGTCCATGGTTCCTTCACCCCCCACTTGTCGGGTACACGGCACTGGCATGTGCAGCAGCCGTCGTGATCTTCAACGCGCGCCGTATTCCCCGACGGGAGATGTTCCCGCTGCTCGGCTTCCTTGTGCTGCCCCTCCTGGGGTCCATTCTCCAGTCCCTCGTTTACGGCCTCTCTACCACACAGGCAGGCACCGTGCTGGGGCTTCTCCTCATATACGTGAGCCTGCAGAGTCAGCTCAGGGGCACTGATTACATGACCGGTCTGGCCAATCGCAGGCAGCTTGATGCAGTCGTCGAGCGCGTCGTCGCCAATCCCCAGCCGAGACAGCCAACCGCCTTGCTCATGATCGACGTCGACGACCTCAAGTCCATCAACGACACGTGGGGGCACGTCATGGGTGACAGAGCCATCGAGCAATGCGCCGCCATCCTGCGCAAGTGTTTCCACTATGACGACACCGTCGCCCGCTACGCAGGAGACGAGTTCGTCGTCGTCCTCAAACTGCAGTACCCCGGGGACATCACAACAGTAATGGAGCGCCTGGTTCAGACAGCCAGACGGATGGCTACCCCCGAAGGAGCTCCATTTGCACTGACCATCAGCGTCGGCTATGCACTGTTCCCTTCTGCGGGTGTCCAGACTGCATCCGATCTGTACCGGCTTGCCGACAGGCACATGTACGAGGCAAAACACCGCGATCGGCACTGAACAGGAGAGATGGCACAACATCCTTCACGGCGACACTGTTCCGTTGAATTGTGAATACCTTGGTGTCTGGCACCAAGGTATTCACAATTAAGGTTTATTGTTTGCGAAACACGACGCGGTCCGCTTCGTAGTCGGCCAGGACCCTGTCGCCGGCTTTGACCTCGCTGGACAGCAAGGCGTCGGCCAGGCGATCTTCCAGGACCTTCTGGACCGTGCGCTTGAGTGGACGGGCGCCGTATGTCGGGTCGTAGCCGATGGTCACGAGGTGTCTGCGCAGTTCGGCGGACACCGTCAGCTCAATGTCACGCTCGCGCACCTTGGCCACAGTCCTCTGAATAACCAGATCCAGGATCTCCGTAAGCTCGGTCTGCCCCAGTGGGTTGAAGACAACGACCTCATCCACGCGGTTCAGGAACTCCGGGCGGAACACAGTCTTCATGTGCTCCAGCACCGCAGTCGTGACACGCGAGTATTCCTCTTCGTACGCGACCGTTCCGGGGGTCGCCTCGATCCTGCTGATGATGTCACTGCCGATGTTGCTGGTCATGATGATGACTGTGTTGCGGAAGTTGACGGTGCGGCCCTTGCCATCGGTCAGGCGACCGTCATCCAGGACCTGCAGGAGGATGTCGAACACGTCCGGACTGGCCTTCTCGATCTCGTCGAGCAGGACGACCGAGTAGGGATGCCGGCGGACCGCCTCTGTCAGCTGACCACCTTCTTCATAGCCCACGTATCCGGGAGGCGCCCCGACGAGACGACTGACACTGAACTTCTCCATGTATTCGCTCATGTCGATGCGGACCATGCGGTTCTCGTCGTCGAACAGCACCTCCGCCAGGGCCTTGGACAATTCGGTCTTGCCGACGCCCGTTGGACCCAGGAAGATGAAACTGCCGATGGGGCGGCTGGGATCCGACATGCCTGCGCGCGACCGCTTGATGGCTGAAGCGACAGCATGAATAGCCTGCTCCTGGCCGACGACGCGCTTCGCAAGGCGCTCCTCGAGATTGACCAGTTTGGTCACCTCGGTTTCCATCATGCGGGACACGGGGATGCCGGTCCAGCGGCTGACCACCTGTGCGATCTCCTCTTCGGTCACTGACTGCTTGAGTTCAACGCTGCCCTTGTCCTGCGATTCAAACTGGTCGTGCTGTGCCTCGACCTTCTTCTCCAGTTCGGGGATCGCGCCATACTTGAGCTGTGCCGCCTTCTCAAGGTCTCCCTCACGGGTCGCCTTTGTGAACGCGGCCTTCTTCTCCTCGAGTTCCTTGCCAAGACGCGCCGCTTCCTCAATGACATCCTTCTGCTTGCGCCAGGACAGTTTCAGCCGGTCAGCCTTCTCTTTCAGCTGGGCAATCTCCGCCTGGACGTCGGCACTGCGCTTCCTGGACTTGTCGTCAGTCTCGGGGGCCAGCGCTTTGCGTTCCATCTCCAGGATGACCAGCTTGCGGTCCAGTTCGTCGATCTCGACAGGCATGCTCTCAAGCTGCATCTTCACCAGCGACGCCGCCTCATCCATGAGGTCGATCGCCTTGTCGGGAAGGAAACGGTCTGTGATGTAACGCGCAGACAGCTTGGCGGCCATGACCAGGGCCCCGTCCGCGATGCGCACGCCGTGATGGGTCTCATACCGTTCCTTGAGGCCGCGCAGGATAGCGATCGTGTCCTCGACCGACGGCTCACCGACCAGAACGGGCTGGAAACGCCGCTGGAGGGCGGCATCCTTCTCGATGATCTTGCGGTACTCGTCGACGGTCGTGGCACCGATGGTCCGCAGCTCCCCCCTCGCCAGTGCTGGTTTCAGCATGTTGGATGCATCCATGGCTCCCTCGGCCGCGCCCGCGCCGACGACCGTATGCAATTCGTCGATGAACATGATGATCTTGCCATCGCTGGCCGTCACAGCCTTGAGCACGGACTTGAGCCGATCCTCGAACTCGCCGCGAAATTTGGCGCCCGCGATCAAAGCTCCCAGATCGAGCGCGAAGAGGGTCTTGTCCTTAAGCTCCTCGGGCACATCGCGCGCCACAATGCGCTGTGCGAGGCCTTCGACGACCGCTGTCTTGCCGACGCCTGCATCGCCGATGAGCACCGGGTTGTTCTTGGTGCGACGCATGAGGATCTGCATGACGCGCCGGATCTCCTCGTCACGGCCGATGACCGGGTCCAGCTTGCCCTGACGCGCCTGCTCGGTCAGGTCGCGGCCATATTTCTTGAGAACCTCGTACTTGTCTTCGGGCTCCTGATCCGTAACTCGTTCTGTCCCGCGCACCTTCACCAGCGCACTCAGGATAGCCTGCTTCGTGACGCCGGCCTGCTTCAACAGTGGTCCACACGAGCGACTGTGCTCCGTCAGTGCGATGAGCAGATGCTCGACGCTGATGTATTCGTCCTTGAGCGCCGTCATCGCCTCCTCGGCCTTGCGAATAACGGTGTTCAGGTCGTCGGAGATGACCAGCTGGCCGACCGGGACGTTGCCTGAAACCTTGGGAAGTCGTTCGATTTCCTGTTCGACCTGCGACGACAGCGCGTCCACAGAAACGTTGAGATATGGGAAGAGAGAAGCCGCAAGCCCCTCCTTCTGATCCAGGATCGCCCCGAGAAGATGCAGGGAATCGGTGGCCTGGTTGCCATGGCTTTCGCTGGATCGCGCCGCCTGCTGCAATGCTTCAGCTGATTTTGTCGTAAACTTGTCGAGTGTCATGTCGCACGCCTTTGGGCGTCATCACCTCCTGTATGCAGAGCACGTTTGTGCCTCTCTGAGACTGTCACAGTATACGGTGGGCTTGCAAAAATGCCAAGCGCCCATATGATGAAAAAGCATTGCCGTGCCAAGTGCACGGAGCTCGTCCAGGACTGATATACGGGAGGGTCGGCCTTGTTCATTCTCCTGACGGTCGTACGAAATTGAGCCCTGAGCTGCTGCTCGAACAGACACTTAGCGGGGGCATGAGGGAAGGCATAGTGGGGGCGCTGCTGGAGGTGCTCGAGCGTACGGACAACTTTACGCTCACACATTCCTACCGTGTTGCACAGCTTGCCGTTCCTATGGGGGTCGCTCTTCACCTGTCCGACGACAGCCTTGAGACACTCCGTATTGCAGCGTTGCTTCATGATCTGGGCAAAGCCTTCATTCCTGCACAGATCCTGCTCAAACAGGACTTCCTCACTGAGGAGGAATTCGCCATTATGCGGAAACACGCCGAGTATGGTTCCGCCGTTATAGGCAGGGTCCCCGGCTTTGCCGATGTCTGTGAGATCATCGAGTCCCATCATGAACGATTCGACGGTGGAGGTTATCCTCATGGAACCGTCGGCGCGAACATCCCATTGGGTGGGCGCATCCTGGCGGTAGCCGATTCATTCGACGCCATGGTGACTGCGCGCGTGTATCGACACGGCACACAGCCGGATATGGCTGCCGCGGAAGTGGCGCAGTGCGCTGGGTCGCAGTTTGATCCGGTCGTCGTCGAAGCCTTTCTGGCCACAACACACTTCAGAGGAGTCCATCATGGCGAGAAGAGCACAGCACGCCGAGAATGACCAATTGACCGGGCGCAAGACTCACAACAGCGTCACGGAAGGATTTGCCGAAGAAATCAGGCGTACCAAGGCGCATCCCGAGGAGTTCATTGTCGCTGAGGAAGTCCAGGAGGCTCTCCACAAGGGAACACCGGTCGTCGCTCTCGAGTCCGCCATCATCACCCACGGTATGCCCTACCCCATCAACCTGGAGCTGGCACAGGAACTCGAAGGCATCGTCCGCAAGGGTGGCGCCGTCCCAGCTACGACGGCCCTGGTTTCCGGCAGGATCCGCGTGGGACTCTCCAAATCTGAACTCGAAATGCTCGCCCGAGCCAAGTGGGTCAAGAAGATCGGACCTCGCGACATCCCCGTCGCCGTCGCCATGGGATTCAGTGGGGGCACGACTGTGGCCGCCTCCCTGCACATCGCCGATGCCGCAGGCATTCGCGTCTTTGTCACTGGTGGCATCGGGGGCGTGCACCGCGGTGTGAGCGAGATCCTCGATATCTCACAGGACCTGCCCGTGATCGGACGGTCTCGCTGTATCACCGTGTGTGCAGGGGCGAAGTCGATCCTCGACCTGAGGAATACCCTGGAGTACCTTGAGACGATGTCAGTGCTCGTCCTCGGCTACCAGACCGATACCCTGCCGGCTTTCTACGTGCGCGACTCCGGCATCCATCTTGAACACCGCGTCGAAAGCGCATCGGAGATTGCGGCCATCGTAGAGGCACGCGACCGCTTGAAGCTCGATACCGGGATCCTCGTCACGAACCCCATCGCCGAGGCAGACCAGGTCGACCCGAAGAAGCATGAAAAGGTCCTGCAGGCAGCGCTCAAGAAGGCGGCGGAAGAAGGCGTCGAGGGCAAGGCCATGACGCCGTACATCCTGGCCTACATGCAGAAGAACCTGCCGGGCGTCATCGAGGCGAACATTGCCCTGATCAAGAGCAACGTCGCGCTGGGAACACAGGTCGCCACGCTGCTGAAGTCCCGCTGACCGCCGGTCCCATGTTCTTTGTCACAGGGGATCTCAACATCGACGCCACAACGGTGGCGCCCACCCTGTCGCCTTCCGGAAAGGAAGCACAAGCGAACATCCTGCTGTCCTGCGGCGGACAGGGAGGCAATGTCGCCTTCTTCCTGCGATGCCTCGGCCGGCCCGTACGACTGTTTGGAATGCTGGGGACCGATGTCGCGGGAGACCTGTACATGTCCCACGTGGCACGCCTCGGAATCGAATACACAGGAGGCCGCACCAACATGCCGACGGGCATGGTCAGTGTCGTCCAGGAGGTCGGCTCGTACCACATGTACCGTCAGCGGGGCGCCAACGCAGCAGTGGATCCAGCCACATTCGCGCGCTTCGTGCGCAGCGCGTTCGAGACGACTGCGAACGTCCTGTTTGTCTCGGGGTACAGTCTGTTGAATGAGGGTTGCCGGGGAGCGCTCGAGTCGGCACTGGCCAGTCCTGATCCCACACGGCCGGTTATCGCCATGGATCCCGCCAGCATCGATGCCATGAACTCCCTGGGCCGCGACGCAGTCCTTGCAGTGGCACGACTCTGTGACTACTTTCTGCCAAACGAAGAGGAAGCCTGCTGGCTCGCCCGGGTGCCAGACGCCACAAAAGCAGCCGGCATCTTCCACCGATCGACCGGGACGACTATCGTTGTCAAGCTCGGTTCAGGGGGAGCGCTGTTGTACAGCGACGAAGGCATCATTTCGACACCTGGTGTCGCTCTTGAGCCCGTCGATGTGACCGGAGCGGGAGACTCCTTTGCAGCCGCCTTTTTGTCGGCGCGTTTTTCGACTCCGGATCTCCTGGCTGCACTCACAGCAGCCGTGCGCTTCAGTGCAGCCAAGGTTGAGCTGGCAGGCACTCAGCCCCTGGAACTCCTGAACTACAGAGGTTGACCCACAGAACCTTCCCCTGCAGAACGTCGACCGGAAACGATCCCCACTACCAGTCCGGCCAGGATGACAGCGCCTCCCACAAGCTCGGCTGGACCCGGCCGATCGCCCAACACCAGGAACGCCAGCAGACTTCCCAGAATCGGCTCCCACAACAGCATGAGGGCTACAAACTGCGGCTGGAACGACCTGAGCGAAGCATTGATGAGGCCATGTCCGATAGTCTGTCCCAGCAGAGCAGTCACCGCCAACCACAAGAACGCCGTGCCTGACAGCGGCAGAAGAGGTCTTCCAGCTGCGAGGCACGCGATCCCGGTCAACAGAGCGGCCCATCCAAACGCGCCCACATTGTAGGAAACCGGATCTATATCCCTGGATGCCTTGCGCCCGACGATCAGGTACAGCGACGCAGCCAGCGCTCCGCCCAGCGCGAGCAGGTTGCCGGTATTGGCAGTTGTTCCGGACTGAACGCCGATGAAGACGCCGCCCGCTGTCGCGACCCCGACCGCGACCCACAACAGAGGACTGGTACGTCCCCTGAACAGGATAAGGTCCAGGACTGCCACAAACAATGGGCTCATGGTAACAAACACCAGCGAGGACAACACCGAAGTCATCGACAGTGATGTCACCCATAGAGCGAAGTGAACGGCCAGAAACGTGCCCGCCAGCGTTGTAACAGGGGACAGCCGTAGTTGTTGTAACATGCCCGCAGAAGAGGCGTGATGGATTCCCGCATCCGCCTGGACGGGAGAGGAGTGCTGACCCTGGTCGTCGTACCCGCGTAGGCGGGTACCCACGATAGTGACTTTGTTGCGCCTGCGCCACATCTGGAGCGGCAGCAGGAGGAGTACCGACAACGCCAGCCGCCAGAACGCCGTGACGAGCGGATCGGCGCCTGCCAGCCTCATGTACGTCGAGGTCCCCGAGACGCCCAACACGGCCAACACAAGGCCTGACCAAGCCCGGACGCCGGGTAGGCTGATACTCTTCTGTCGCGTTGCTGCTCCCATATCGTCCAGTATAGCCACACTCTACTCTGAGGAGAGACATCGGAGGCCGTAACACTCTCAGGGCAGTTCCATCTCCGTAACGGGGGACAGACCCGGTAGTTGTACTATGCTACCAGCATCTTCACATGACAAGGGCCCGCCGTTGCAGCGGGCCCTTGTCATCAATGAGCAATAGTGTCAGGGTTCCAGCGTCAGGGTCACCACCCTGGTGGATGTGTTCCATCCGACGTCCAGACCGAGCGCTTCTGCGATGAAACGCACAGGAAGCAGGGTACGGCCGTTGGTGATGCAGGGGACGACCTTGCTGTTGGCGGCATCGATCGGGACGGACTTGCCATTCAGTTTTGCGACGCTCTTGCCGATCCAGAGTTCGATCCTGGTGGCACCACGCGTGATGGTGATCTTCCTGACAACAGGATCCCATGCTACGGAGGCATTGACAGCCTCGGCAATGGCACGGATGGGGAGCATAGTTCGACTCTCCTTGATGACCGGTGTGACATCGAGAGCCACAGCCACACCATTCACATCCATCTTTGTCTTGCCGATGGTAAGCGTGATGACAGTAGCAGCAGGCAGGGGTTGTGCCGCAGTGGCATAGGTCACCGTATATATGGCACTTGCCGCGTGTCCGGCTTTGTCCTCGGCTTCAATGACGATCTTGTTGGCTCCCTTCGTGAGTGCAAGCGTCTCACGGAAGGAACCATCCAGGAACGGTACCACTTCTGTTCCGTTGATGCTCACCCGCTTCAGACCCGCAACGGCATCCACGACGCTGCCGGCGATCGTCAACCGGGAGGTCGTGACAGAGGAGGGAAGCACCGGTTCAACGGTCAGCACCGGACTCATGGTGTCCAGGTAGATGACCAGCTTCACACTGGTGGCATTGCCTTTGGCGTCGACTGCAGTGATCTCGACGTCATTGTGCCCTTCGGTGAGAGGCAGGAGATAGGAGACGACACCCACACCGACGGGGTCGACAATGACCACGCCGTTCACCTTGATCGTCCACTTCACAGATCCGCTGTTGTCTTCCAGCGTGAACTGGAGCGAGAACGGAGAGCTGTTCACGACAAAGGTCTGAACGGGTGCACCGGACCAACCAGTCACACCGGGCCAGGAGGAGAAGTTGGGCAGGGTGATGACAGGGGACATCACGTCAATGTTCCATGCACGAAAGAACGCACTGTCCACGGTTGTACTCATGGTCGCAGGGAGGCCCACGCCGCTGTCGGTACAGGTAACGCGGACGGCAAGGTACTTCCCCTCGTCAATAGCAGAAATGACGTACGTCGAAGCCGTCGCGCCGGGAATGAGAACAAGCTCCGTCCCCGCTGCATCGCGGGCGCGGAGCCACTGATATGTATAGGAAAGGACTGACGTGCCGGATATGTCCGTGTCGATGGCATCGTTCCAGTTGCCGTTCACAGCGCGCACCTCATGGTTCACGAACAGGTTCCCGGCAATGCTGGGCCGGAGAGTGTTGATCGGTGCGTCGCTGCGAGGAATCACAGTTACCGTCACGGTGATCTCGTCAGTCCCCGTCAGGCCGTCCTCGATCTGAAGCGTGAAGGTGTCCGTGCCGTTCCAGTTGGCTGCAGGATGGTAGAAAGAGGGAACAGTGGACGACCCCACGGACGAAGCGGGAAGTGTCAGGGTACCATGCGCAGGAGGCGTTACGATGTGCCATGTCAGTGTGTCAATGATGTCGGAGTCGGTTGCGTGGAGAACCAGCACGAAGGAAGCAGGAGACTCGTCTTCATCGCACGACGTCGATATCGCAGGCCCTTCGGTGATGACCGGCGCTGCATTGAGGACAGTCACCGATACAGGTATCGACAGCTCCGACGTCGTCTGGTGCACAGGAAGCCCGACACCATCATCGGTGCACATGACCCTGGACCGGACCATCTGAAGGTTGTCGGCAAGGGCCAATACATAGGTCGGACCAGTGGCCCCGGGGATGTCGACAAATACCGTTCCCCCGTCCGTGCTGCGCTGCCATTGATAGGCGTATGACAGGATCGAGGTGCCTGAAACGTCCGTGTCGATACGATCATTCCAGGCACCGGCCGTAGTCGCCAGCAGTCGCCCGGTATGGGCGATGCCGGAGACCTGCGGGAGGAGCGTGTTCACAGGAGCATCATTGCGTGGATCGACCCGCACCGTCACCGTGATATCGCTGGTAGCACCGTACCCATCATCCACCCGGACCACAAATGCATCCGTTCCATTCCAATTGGCGACGGGTGTGTAGGCCACAGCCATGGTGGAACCTGTTCCGCTTGCTGCAGCTGCTCCGTGAGAAGCTGCAGTCACAATGCTCCAGGTGAGAGGGTCACCGTCTGCATCCGTCGCATGAAGGGTGAGGTCAAAAGCTGACGGATTCCCATCCTCGTCCATGGTGACTGAGATCGACCCGCCTTCCGCGATGGACGGAGTACGATTGATGACCTGGGAAGTCCACGGGGCGATGAGCGAGACACTCTGTGTAACGGGAAGACCGACACCGTCATCCGTGCAGGTGACCCGCACCCCCAGATATTTGTGTGCATCAGCATTCGTCAGGACATACGTCGAAGATGTCGCAGAGGCAATGTCGACGGCGTGTGTGCCGGAAACATCATCCGCCCGGATCCACTGATAGGTGAACGCAAGCGTCGAACTGCCGGAGACACCTGTGTCGATAATGTCATTCCAGCTGCCGGGATCGACTGTCAGCTTGTCGCCGACATTCATTGTCCCGCCGATGCTGGGGGCTGCAGTGTTGGCTGGTGCATCGTTGACGGGAATGACGGAGATGTTAAAAATCTGCGGAACAGTCGTGATGGCGGCACCTCCGGCAGTGGCATCATCGGTCAACGTAATGGTGATGATCGCAAAGCCGTTGGCATCAGCGGCCGGCGTGAAGAAGAGATCTCCGGTGGAACTGATCGAAGGTGCTGCTGAGAAAAGCCCGGGGTTCGTGTTACCGGTCACTGTGAACGTGAGCAACTGACCCGACTCGTTGACAGGTCCGGCGCTGATGGATGTTGCCCAAGAAGTAATCGTCCGGAGACCACAATCCTCGAAGACAGCTTGATTCGCACCTTTTGCGAAGGAGGGAGTGTCATTGACGGAAGTGACGGTGATTGTGAACGTCTGCAAGGTAGAAGAATCGACGCCGCCGTTCGCCATGCCTCCGTTGTCATGAAGCACGACTGTCACGGCTGCGGAGCCGTTTGCATCGGCTGCGGGAATGTATGTCAAGGACCCAGTGGAATCGACAGCTGGCTGAGAGCTGAAGAGAGCCGTGTTGTCCGTGGTAACATTAAAAGAAAGAGCCTGACCTCCCTCATCGACAGGACCGGCACTGATAGACGTCGCCCAACCGGAAACAGTCTTCGCCCCACAGTCTTCCAGGGCTGTCTGGTCGGCGCCCTTCACGAAGGAGGGAGGATCATTGATAGAAGTAACGGTAATGACGAACGCCTGCGGAGCAGTGGTAAGGGCTGCGCCTCCGGCAGTGGCGTCATCCGTCAGCGTCACCGTGATGGTCGCAGTACCGTTCATGTTGGGGGCTGGGGTATAGGAGAGAGTGCCGCCGGAGCTGATCGACGGCGACGCCGTGAAGAGTCCCGGGTTCGTGTCGCCGATCACAGCGAACGTGACAGACTGGCCATATTCGTCACCGGGACCGGCGCTGACAGACGTTGCCCATGCAGTGACCGTCCGGGGACCGCAGTCTTCGGGAACCGTCTGGTCGGCGCCCCTCATGAAGGAGGGTGCGTCGTTGACCGGAGTGACCGTAATCGTGAACGTCTGCGGAGCAGAGATGTCAACCCCTCCGTTCGCCGTGCCTCCGTCGTCATGGAGTCGGACAGTGATCGTCGCAGTGCCGTTGGCGTCGGCAGCCGGGGTAAAGGAAAGGGTGCCGGTGGAACTGATCGACGGTGTCGCCGTGAAAAGCCACGGGCCTGTCACGTCGCTCACCACAAAGGTGAGAGAGTGAGCAGATTCGTTGCCGGGACCAGCACTGATGGACGTCGCCCAGTCAGTGACCGTCCGGGGACCGCAGTCTTCGACGACTGTCTGGTCGGCGCCCTTCACGAACGTGGGAGGGTCGTTGACGGGAATGATCGTGATCGTGAACGTCTGCGAGGTGGAGGAGTCTGTACCGCCGTTCGCCGTGCCTCCGTTGTCATGAAGCGTGACGGTGACCGTCGCAGTACCGTTCATGTTGAGAGCAGGAGTATAGGAGAGAGCGCCGGCGGCGGAAACTGAAGGCTGCACGCTGAACAGCGTTGTGTGGTCATCGGTGACAGAGAAGTTCAGGGCCTGGCCTGCCTCGTCAGCAGGACCAGCACTGATAGACGTTGCCCAGACGACCGTCTGGGGACCGTAATCTTCGGGAACCGTCTGGTCGGCACCCTTCACGAAGGAAGGCGCATCGTTGACGGGGTTGACCGTGATGGTGAACGACTGTGGAGCAGAGTAGTCCACGCCGCCATAGTTCGTGCCTCCGTCGTCATGGAGTCGGACAGTGATCGTCGCAGTGCCGTTGGCGTCGGCAGCCGGGGTAAAGGAAAGGGCGCCGGTGGAACTGATCGACGGTGTCGCCGTGAAAAGCCACGGGTTCGTGTTATCGGTCACCACGAAGTCGAGAGAGTGGGCAGACTCGTTGCCGGGACCGGCACTGATAGACGTCGCCCAACCGGAAACAGTCTTCGCCCCACAGTCTTCCAGGGCTGTCTGGTCGGCGCCCTTCACGAACGTCGGAGGGTCATTGACGGGAATGATCGTGATCGTGAACGTCTGCAACGCGGTGGTAAGAGCGGCCCCTCCGGCAGTGGTATCATCCGTCAGAGTCACCGTGATGGTTGCGGTGCCGTTGGCGTTAGCAGTAGAGGTATAGGAGAGAACGCCGGCGGAACTGATCGATGGTCCTGCCGTGAAGAGCCCCGGATTCGTGTTGCCGGTCACCGTGAACGTGAGAGACTGGGTAGATTCGTTGGCAGGTCCGGCGCTAATGGACGTTGCCCAGGCGACCGTCTGGGGACCATAGTCTTCGGGGACCGTTTGATTCGGCCCTTTCATGAAGGAGGGAGCGTCGTTGAAAGCAGTAATCTGGATTGTCTGAGTGACGACGTTGGAATCCAGCAATCCATCATTGACCTTCCACGTGAACGAATCCGGCCCATTTGCATCGGGCGAAGGAGTATACGTATAGGTACCTATGCCTGGATTGACGAAGCTCGCTGTTCCCTTTGTCGGCCCCGTAACAATGGAGTAGGTGAAGGAACTGGAATCGGGGTCTGATGGCGCGATGACATTGCGCTGCGCCGAACCGCTATCCTCATTGACCGTCAGGGTGGAACCCGCACTGATCCTCGGTGCGTCGTTGACAGGGTTCACCGTCACATACACGGTCGCAGTCAGGACCTCCACCGGGGCTGCAGGATCACCAGCCATGCCACCGTACTCGACAACGTAGCCCTCAACAGTAGCAGTGGAAGAAAGATCGTTCCACAGCCCCGTACCGCCTGCCAGGAACTGGCCATAGTCTTCGTCACCAGCGTTGTTGGGCTCGCCGGCATTCCAGTTTGTGTACGGGAACGTGCTCCGCTCGGCTGCCGGCCCAGTCACCCAACCCCATGTTCCTTCGGATGCGGCATCGCTTGCTCCCATCCAGGCAGTGCTGCCGTTCAGCTTGGTATTCACGAAATTCTGTTCCCCGGCTGACGTTATCGTCACGAGGTATCCCTGCAGTCCGTATAACTGCTTGCCTGCAGCAGCTGTCTGTGCGGCGCTCCACGTAATTCCACTGGACACTGACACGAACTCGTAGTAGTGACCAGTTCCAGAGTAATATGGGTTAGCGCTCTGGAGGACGGTATACGTAAACGAGTCCGTCCCATTCCAATTGGCATTCGGAGTATAGGTGATACTCGTTCCCCCGGACACGATGCTCGCAGTGCCATGTCCGGGAGTCCCAGTTGAGTCAACTCTGAGCCCGGTACCACTATCGTTCGTGAGAACATCAACAGTAACACCTGTATCCTCATTAGTGTTGGCAGTATCATTGGTCGCTGTCACTGCACTGGCAGGAAGAATGCCTGGCCCAAACAACAGGGCTGCACCAAGTGTGACCGCAAGCGTTCCACCGAGAACCATCAAACGCCAGTTTCGTTTCGCGCCTTTCCGCTTATTCACGAGATTCCCCCCTGGTTTATGACAAGTTTGCATTGCAGCTATACGTTTCTATGCAAACACTCTAACTAATTCGCTCTCTACTGCAAGACCATCGGCAGCTGTGGACCCCCTCCCCGGATATGGAAAAACCCCCGGTGAAGGGGGAATACACCCCTTGCATGGGAATAAAGTGCTCGGGGGTGTGCCCGGATATGGAAAAACCCCCGGTGAAGGGGGATTGGGTTCCCGCCTGCGCGGGAACGACGGAAGAACGACAGGAGTGACGGATCTTGCGTAGAGATGGAAAAAGACATGACCCTGGCAGCGACCTACTCTTCCAACGGGCTTCCCCATTAGTACCATCGGCGTGTCGGGCTTAACTTCCGTGTTCGGAATGGGAACGGGTGTTTCCCCGACGCTATGACCACCAGAGTCATGTCTCAGATGAAAACGAAATGAACATGCAGGATGTCTGCACCCTCAAAACTGTACGAGCCAATTACGTCCCCGACCTATTAGTACTGGTCAGCTCAACGCATTGCTGCGCTTACACCTCCAGCCTATCAACC
>Ga0247841_10004397_pt1 | contig 24253 bp, 17 predicted proteins | sample LaCruzMarch2015__2_FD_192410 | JGI IMG/M metagenome (GOLD analysis project Ga0247841, IMG submission 192410) | Freshwater microbial communities from meromictic Lake La Cruz, Castile-La Mancha, Spain - LaCruzMarch2015_18m | ecosystem: Environmental > Aquatic > Freshwater > Lake | place: Spain... | reverse complement strand
GGGTCGGAGTGAGAGACACGGGTGCGAGTATACAGGGAACAGTATTCAGTATTTGAAGGATATGGAAAAGATTGAAAAGGCGCAGAACAATGACTGTTCCCTGCTTACTGCTTACTGCATACTGCTTACTGCATGCAGCTTCTCCACTTAAGCGGGCGCAAAACCTGTGATTACGTTCTTCGCAAAGGAACGCTCTGGCGCGGCAAGACCATGAATATCCGGTGGATGGCCGGCATTCCGTCCAACATACGGCAGCAACTCAAAGAAAAAGCTCCGCAGGGGATTTACCTTGGCACCTTCGCGTCTCTTTCGCTGAGCAAGCGTGCCGTCGACAGAAACCGCATGCGCCGCCGCTGCCGCGAGGCTCTGCGCACCACCATTCGTGATGAGAAGGAATTCCCGACAGTCCAGTTGTTGCTCTCGCCGCGTTCCTCTAGTCTTTCCTGTGACTTTCAGGACGTCCTCCGTGACGTCCGTTCGTTTCTCACTTCCCTTCGTCCATGCCTGAGCAACCACGCAAGCGTAATGCCTTCTTCGAATTCGCACTGATCTTTGCGATCGTGTATTTGGGAACACAACTTGTTTTCAAGACGTTCTTTCCGCAGCAGGCTGCCGGGCCCAACGGTCTTGCGGATGTCGTGCTGAAATCCACTGCGTCCAATGTGAAAGGGGATCACAGCATCATGCTCACGCTCAAGAACAACACAGAAGGAACACTCCTGCTTTCGGACCGCTGCCCCATGCCTCCGGTAGAGGTCTTTTCGGTGACCGGAGAGGGTTCGGGCGCGCAACTTGCCCCTCTGGCCACAGCCGAAACGACGTTGCCCTGTACCCCGCTCACGGAGGTTGCCGCAAAGTCCCAGGTGAACATTGATCTGGGCCCGTGGAAGTACTCACTCTTTTCGGCATATGGCACCTACGAAGTGCAGCTGCCAAAGGACGCACGATTCCGTACGGCAAGCGGCACCATCGTTCCGGCGGAGTACGGCACACTCAGTGCGCAGGTCACACTGAAAGAGGTAGGACCTTTTACCAAACTCTTCCGTGCTTTCATTACGAAGCCCTTCCTGAATTTTCTCATCTTCATCGCTTCTGTCCTGCCCGGTCACAGTCTGGGTGTTGCCATTATCATCCTCACACTGGTCGTGAAGTTTTTGCTCTTCATTCCCACGCAGCATTCGCTCGAAGGGCAGAAGAAGATGCAGAAGGCACAGCCACTCCTCGATGAAATCCGCCGCAAATACAAGGAGGATCCCAAGCGCATGCAGGAGGAAACGATGAAGGTGTGGAAAGAGCACGGCATCAATCCGTTTCAGTCGTGTCTGCCGCTCTTCATCCAGATGCCGGTATTGATCGGAGTCTTCTACACCGTACGTGACGGCTCGGTGCTCGCACTCTCGCAGCATCTCATTTATCCCATGTACCAGCATCTGGATTGGACCTTCGGCACCACGTTTCTGGGGCTCGATTTGCTCCAGTCTCACGCCTATATCTTCGCGCCGCTCCTCGTCATCCTCCAGTTCATCCAGATGAAGCTCACGTTTGCCGCTGCCAAGAAGAAAAAAGAGCAGAGCGGAAAAACGACGCCCGAAGCAGACAAGAGCCAGCAGCTTCAACAGCAGATGATGCTCTACGGATTGCCGCTGATGATCGGCGTCTTCGCCTTCCAGTTTCCGGCGGCCGTGTCGCTCTACTGGGGTGTCTCCACGCTCTTCGCCATCGGGCAGCAGATCTATGTGAACAGAGAGAAGATCACGCTGTAGCTTCTTAGGTTGTAGCTTTTTAGCTTGTTAGGGGTTTTTCTAATGTGCCCTAAAAAGCTAAGAAGCTAACCAGCTAACAAGCTTTCTTACGCAATCGTGACTTCCTTGCACAAATACACATCCTGAATCGCATTCAGAAGCTCCACGCCTTCATCCATGGGCTTCTGAAAGGCTTTGCGGCCGCAGATGAGACCTGTGCCGCCTGCGCGCTTGTTGATCACTGCGGTCTTCACGGCCTGCGCCAGGTCATCCTTGCCGCTGGCTCCTCCGGAATTGATGAGACCGATGCGGCCCATGTAGCAGTTGGCCACCTGCCAGCGTGCGAGGTCGATGGGGTTCTCTGTGCAGAGCGTCGTGTACATCCGCTCGTCGGACTTACCATATTTTCCTTCCGGACTCATGGCTTTAAAGCCGCCGTTACACTCCGGCAGCTTCTGCTTGATGATGTCGGCCTCAAGCGTCACGCCCAGATGGTTGGCCTGCCCCGTGAGGTCCGCAGCTGTGTGGTAGTCCACCCCGTGAAGCCCGGAGGGCGAAGTGGGGTCCTTGCCGTCTTTCTTGAAGTCTTTATTCCGCAGGTAGCACCAGAGCACCGTGAACATGCCGAGGTCGTGCGCGCGCGAGAAGGCCTGCGCCACTTCCACGATCTGTCTGCGTGATTCCGGCGAACCGAAGTAGATGGTGGCCCCTACGCCCGCCGCGCCCATGTTGTGCGCTTCCTCAATCGTGCCGAACATCACCTGATCGAAGGCATTGGGGTAGGTGAGCAGTTCGTTGTGGTTGATCTTCACGATGAAGGGGATCTTGTCTGCATACTTCTTGGCCACACTTCCCAGCACGCCGAAGGTGGAGGCCACTGCGTTGCAACCGCCATCCACAGCCAATTTCACGATATTCTCGGGGTCGAAGTAATCGGGATTCTTGGCGAAGCTGGCTCCTGCGGAGTGTTCGATGCCCTGATCCACCGGCAGGATGCTCAGGTAGCCCGTGCCGCCCAGACGGCCGTGATCGTAGAGTTCCTGCAGGTGTTTCACCGTCTCTTTGGGGCGGTCCGAAATTCCAAAAATATCCTTCACATGCGAAGGGCTTGGAATATGCAGGCGATCTTTGGTGATTCCTTTGCAGGTGTAATTGAGCAGTGTGTCGGCTTCGGAACCGAGGAGCTTTTTAATATCGGCAGTAGTGAGCATCGCAGGAGTGGGGAAAAGGGTGGTTAAGCGAAGGCTAGCATGCGATAGGGTTAGGGGGTAGGTGTAGGGGGTAGGGCATTGAAAAGGGAATTTGACTAATATAGAAAATATTACTTGATATTCAATTGAGCATTGATTAGAATTGGGCCAAGCCCTGACGAACCTGTGCATTGGATGCATCAGGGGGTAATGAATTATTTCAGGGTGAGGGCCAAAAAAAATGGAGGAAATGGCCCATGCTCGTTCTCACCATCCGAGGAATCGTGTTTGTGACCCCAGAGGGCGGTCTGGCTGTTCAGACGAATCTGCGTGGCGAGAAATCGCGCGTCGGCTTCGCGGCTACCGGCGACATCAGGATCATCCGATTCGATGTTCTGGAAGCCATTCTGCGCTCGGGTCTCGACGAGATCAAACGATCTCCGAAGGAGCTTTCCGGTCTTCATGAAGCGCTTCGTGCTGCTTCAGAAAAATCTCTCGCTGGACTGAGAGATTCGTACCAGAGGGCTCTGAATGCTGTTCGGGCCGATCAGCCGAATGCGGGCGTTCTTTTTGCCGCCCTCGCTGATCCCAACGTCCTCGAAATGCTGGTCGAGTTCAATACCTGAGGCTGACAGTCTCAGGTCGACATGTTCGGCAGGGTCCCCGCACCCTGCCGACATTTTTTTGAATTTTCTGTGAGTGTTGAGATTCTCTGTTATGCTCTCTGTGAGGCCAGATTCGTCTGGTTTCGCCCGTTATCCGGCTCACTCGTCGTGAGTCGGACCCCGGTAGGAAGGGACCTTGCTCTCCCTCTCCTGCCGGGTTTTTTTTCGTGGCTGTTTTCTTCACTTCTCCGGCCTGTGCGCGTACCTTTCGACTCCCCGTTTCAGGTTGTTCTTTGGTCGATCGGCCAGGTGACGAAGGTGATTCCGGAGAGTTTCCGACGGGCATGAGTTCGCTCGCGCGCGTCGGAAACTTTTCGTTTCGCTTCTCAATTCGGAGGAATGTTATGCTTATACTTTCGCGCAAGTGTAACGAACAGATCGTGATCGGCGAGAATATTGTGGTCACGGTTGTCGCAATTCGCGGCGGAAACGTCCGTCTGGGGATCGACGCCCCGAAGGATGTTACCGTTCATCGCGAAGAGGTCTTCCGGGCCATTCAGGCGGGGAAGGCTTCCTCTTCCGGATCGGCCCGGCCCACCGGATTCAGCCACTGGCGGGGGGTAGCGGAGGGCCTGATACAGGCCTTCTGCAGGACCCGGTCGCGCGAGCGTACCGGGTCTTTTTTTGCTGATTCTTTCTTCATTTCCGGAGCGCAGGCGCGTACCGTTCCGACCCTCTTAGAGGTTTCCTTTAAGAGATTGCTCTGTGACAGTTTCGGCCTCTCAGGACAGCCACTTTCTTCTGTATGTCGCATGGCGAGCAGGCGGGAGTGGCTGTCCTATGTATCCTTTCGACCAGGAGGTGTGCCATGTTGGTTCTCAGTCGCAAGCAAGGCGAGAGCATCGTCATCGACGATAGTGTCGAGGTGACGGTCGTTGCGATCCACGAAGAGGAAGTGTCTCTACGATTAAGTGGGAGTGTCGGTAGTGACGGCGGGGACACAATGTGTAAACGGTGCGATGAGACCATCACCATCCGCGAGAATATCGTGGTAACGGTCGTCTGTATCCGCCGCAGACGTGACAAATGTATAGTTCGTCTGGGGATCGAGGCTCCATTGGAGATTCCCGTTCATCGCCGGGAGGTCTATGAGGCGCTCAAGAGTGGCGCACCACTACGAGACCCACGCAAGCGTCGATTCTAAGTCACAGAGATAGGCCTGCCGTACTTGTACGACAGGCCTTCTCACTATGCAGGCATTATTTCCGTTGCTTATGATTCGCGAACCTCCGCTACGGGGTGTGTCGTCACTTTTATCTCACTCCGCTATGCTGTGCCCATGGTTGACAAGACTGCATCTTCGCTCCGGCTCTACAACACGCTCACCAAGAAGGAGGAGACGTTTGAATCCATCACAAAGGGGAAGGTGTTGATGTACACCTGCGGTCCCACCGTGTACGGCCGGCCGCACATCGGCAACTACGCATCCTTCCTCATGGCTGATCTTCTGCGCCGGTGGCTGGAGGTCGTGGGCTATGAAGTCATCCACGCCAAGAACATCACGGACGTGGGGCATTTGCTGCACGATGCCGAGCAGGGCGATGACAAGATCGAGAAGCAGGCGAAGAAAGAAAAACTGGATCCGCTCGAGATCGCCCGCAAGTACGAGCAGCAGTATCTGGAGGATGAGAAGGCGCTCAGCATGCTCGAACCGTTCGCGCGGCCGCACGCCACCGAGACCATCCAAGAGATGCTCGCGATGGTCCGCGTGCTCCTCGACAAAGGGTTTGCGTATGAAACAGATGACGGTATCTATTTTGCAGTCGAAAAGTTCCCTGCGTACGGAGCACTCTCGGGCAACACGCTCGAGAACCTGTGTGCCGGCATGCGCATCGAAGAGCGCGAGGGCAAGCGCTGCAACGCGGACTTCGCCCTGTGGAAGAAATGCGTGGGCGAAAACTCCCCGCACCTCCTTCGCTGGAAATTTGCGACAGGCGAGCGTGTCTACACCGACGGTGAGGATGCTGCGGCGGGGTTCCCCGGTTGGCACATCGAGTGCTCTGCTATGAGTCGCAAGTTCCTTGCCGATCAGATCGACATTCACACGGGCGGTGAAGATAATATCTTTCCGCACCATGAGTGCGAGATCGCGCAAAGTGAGGCCAGCAGTGGCTTAACACCCTTCGTCCGCACGTGGGTGCACCGTCGTCGCATTCAGATGGGAGAGGAGAAAATGAGTAAGAGCCTTGGCAACGTGTTAAGTTTGCCAGACGTCATTGCACAGGGATTCAGCCCTTTGGACCTGCGGTACTACCTTCTGTCGGTGCACTACCGCACGAATTTAAAGTTCACGGAGAAGGGTTTGGAGGATGCGAAGAAGGCACGGAGAAAAATTGTGGAGTGGATGAAGGAGATGGGAGATAAGAAAGGTAAGGTAGGTCAGGTAAGTAAGGTAAGTAAGGTAAGTAAGGAAGGTGAGAAAGGTAAGAAAGGGGCAGAAAACATGATCGAACCATGGAATGAGAAATTTTTTGCCGCGATGAACAACGATCTCAATACGCCGGCCGCTCTCGGAATTATTTTCGATTTCATGACGTGGTCGCGGAATCAGTCTCAGTGGAGTGGCAGTGCACTGAGTGCGCTGAAGGAATTGGTTGAGCACATCCGCCACACCTTCGGCTGCTTCGAAGCAGAAGAGGAGTTAGATCTCTCCGCCGATGTTTTGATGCTCCTCACAAAGCGTGATGAAGCGAGGAAGGCGAAGGACTTTCATCTGAGCGATGAGTTGCGTGATGAAATCCTGAAGATGGGGTACGAAGTGAAAGACACGGCGCAGGGACAGAAGGCCCGCAAGGTGTGAATCTTGTATCCCGTATTTTGAATTACGAATTCCAGATACCTCCTCGTTTCACTGCCCTTTAAGGTTCCATTAAGGATGCGATCAATCGTGCGAGAAAAAGAGGGCGTTATCAGGCCAAAATGTCAGGGACATTGAACGTCATGTCAGGCCTACTCAACGGAAAAAGAGCTTTACCAACACATATTTTCCGTTGATCAAGGTATTTTTTCGGCCGTATTGGTCGTTTAAAGGACCATTTTCTCTCCAGTATAGTAATGAGAAAGTGCCATTAGGTGCCATTTATTGCTGTCCATTTCACACTTTTGTCTTAAGGAATCGTCTGTAACACCCCTCCCCTTCGCCCGTTTCACGCTATGCACGGATCCGTGCGAGATCTTGCAGCAAACTGCAGATTTCCATAGGATCGCCGAGATCCGCTTTCCTCGAGGAAAGGAAAGTGCGGTCCGTGTATACGCCCTTTGACAAATCGGCGCCTTGCCTTTGCCTCGTGTATACGGGGAGAAGACAGGTTTCACACTTCGCTTTCCGTATGCCGGAAAGAGAGGTCGTGTTCTCATCAGTGTCCGTCTAACCCTGGAAAGGATCTCTCTGGCCTCGTGACACCTCTTTATATATAAGGAGAAGCCCCGCACCCTTCAGCCACCACATCAGCGACATGCGTGCTTTGCGCGTAATGGCTGAAAGGTGCGGGGCGTTCTCGCACACAAGAGTCCAGGGGGACAGGTGGCGTGTCACTGTCACACAATCACTTTCATACCATCATCGCATTTCCTCATTTCCTCATTTTGTTCGGTCTTTATTTCCTCTCTACTCCATTATTATGGATATTTCCCGCTTCAAGAGAGCCTGTGCGGGTCTGTCCGTCGCGGCGATGATGCTGACGCAAGTCGGCACCGCGTTTGCAGCGTACAGCGATGTCCCGTCAGGCGTGTGGTACAAGGATGCCGTTTCGGCTTTCACCGATGCCGGCTACCTCGATGCCACACAGGCGCGTTTCCGTGGTGGTGACACTGCCACACGCGCTGAGTTCACCAAACTGATCGTCATGCTGAATGGCGGTCTGCTCTCCACTCCTCCTGCTGTTCCGAGCTTCAACGACGTGCCGACCGGTGCGTGGTTCTACGCTTACATGGAAGAGGCAGCCAAGGAAGGCTGGGTACGTGGTGACAATAACTGCTACGGCACCAAGCCGTGCAACGCTCGCCCCAACGCGAACATCAATCGCGCAGAGGCAGCGTCTCTCATCGTTCGTGCCTTTGGCCTGGAGTCGACCGGCGCAGCTGCGCAATTCGTCGACAATCCTTCTGGCCAGTGGTACACGGAGTCCATCCAGACTGCTGCGGACAACTGTGTCTTGCAGGGTGACGATTCCACGGGTCGTGTTCGCCCCTCAGACAACATGAACCGCGCAGAAATGGTGGTCATGCTCCACCGTGTCGACCAGGGTCTGACCTTTGGTGTCGACTGCGGCAAGGGACAGGTCACGGCTCCGGCTGTGAAGTCCGTCATGGCAACGTCCTCGACGACTGTTGAAGTCGAGTTCACGGTGGCCATGGATAAGGCATCAGCGGAGACCAAGGCCAATTACACGATGTCCGGCTCCCCGACTGTGCCGATCAATGCTGCCAAACTCATCGCCAAGGACACGGTTGAGCTCACGCTCGGCGAAGAGATGGTTGCAGAACATGAGTACACCATGGCAGTGAAGGACGTTGAATCCGAGGCCGGAGACAAAGTCTCGGGCACCAAGACTTTCACGGGGTACGCAACCATCGTGAAGGGTGACGGTGAACTCGAGGTTTCTCTCTCGTCCAAGAACCCCCGCGGCGACACCATTCCGAAGGGTGCTGTGGGCGTCGTCCTCCTCTCCACTGACTTCACCGCGTCCTGCAAGGACAAGGTGGAAGTGGAAAACCTCACCGTCCTCCATGAGGGCTTCGGTGAGTCCACCGATATTGATGGCGTGTACGCCGCCGTGAATGGCGCGCGTGTCTCGCGCAAGCGGACGATTGATGCGCAGGATCAGACCGCAGAACTGCGGTTCTCCTCCGCACTTGTGATCGATCCGTGCGAAACCGTGACGGTTGACCTCGTCGCGGATTTCAACTCCACAGCCACCACGGCTTCGGAGCACAATTTCGTGGTCGAACTGCCGTCTGATGTCACGAGCAATGCTCAGGCTGTCACAGGGAACTTCCCTCTGAGGGGAGAGACCTTCAAGATGGCCGCTGTGACCAGCGGTATCATCACCATCACGTACCGCTCGGTGAACCCGAGTCAGGTGCAGGTGGGTGACAAGGGTGTCGTCGTCGGCAAGTTTGAAGTCGATGCCGATTCCACCGAGGATCAAACGCTCTACTCGATGACTTTCGAGCAGAACGGTTCCGCTTCTGACGGCGATGTTGCGAATCTCGCAGTGCGTCGCACAGATGGAACAGTCCTCACGAACACCGTCGCGCAGACGGTCGGCGATTTCATCACGATGGTCTTCGATCCTCCCTTCACGGTTTTGGAGGGTGACAAGATCACGCTCGAAATCGTTGCAGACATTCTCAATGGTGCAGACAGCGGCATTCAGCTGCACTTTGAAGAGAGCTCTGACCTCTTCGCCGTCGGTTCCCTCTACGGGTACGGGGTGAACGGTCAGCTCTACGGTTCGCAGGTGTCCATCCCCACGGATAACGCCACGACCGTCACCATCGATGCCGGTGAATTCACCATTGGTATCAATGGTCCTTCCACTACACAGTACACGAGCGACAGCAATGATGCTGTTCTTGCCAACGTCGAGTTCTCCACAGGTGGAGAGGATGTTGATATCAAGAACCTCTACATGCTCGTCCTCGGCCAGTCCTCCACGGGTGCTTACATGTGCTCGACCAGCGGTAATGGGTCAGTATGTGGCACTCCGGCAACAATTGCTTCCATGATGGAAGGCGTTGAAATCCGCAACAAGACGACGGGCCGCACGGTTTCCGCAGTGCGCTTGACGACGACCGGCACTTCCGGAAATGCAGCGACCGCCGTTAAGGGACAGTACCAGATCTACCGCTTCGATGACTTCGTCATCTCGGGCAAGCAGACCTGGCAGTTCCGCGTGGACTTCACTTCTAATACGGGTGCTCACCCGTACAACGGAGACAAGTTCCGTATCTACATCTGTGGCGAGCCCACACATATTCTGGACAGCGGTAACCTGACAGCAAACACCGCGACGTGCAGCTTCGGAGGCGTCTTCGGAGCAGGCGGCACGGTGACGGCTGCTTCCACGTCGTACTACATGACGGTGGAAGGTCTCTCCACGGGTGACAATGTCGGTGACGTGCGCCCGCGCGGCGACATCGCCGGTAACATCATGGAGGTGATCGATGCCTCCCTCACGGTTGAGGTCAAGGCACTCTCGACGACGGAAGCCGCCGTTGAGAATGCGAAAGACATCAACCTCTTCCGTTTCGAGGCCAAGGCCAGCTCCGCAGAGGACCTCCTTCTCACGAAGGCCGTCTTCGAGGATTCGACTGGTGGCACGACGGATGACAATGCCAGCAACTACTCCCTCTGGGTGGATACCGATGGCGACCGCGTGGTCGACACGGTCCTCGAGACGGGAATAGCAACCCAGTCCGATCAGATCACATTCGCCGAACTCGCAGGTGGCGGCTACGTGCTCCCGAAGGAGCAGACCGTCGTCTTCGAAGTTCACGGTGATGTGGCCTCTTCACTCCAGACTGTGGCCACTTTGCAGCTCCGCTTCGATACGGGAGCTTCGGTAACGTATCTCGAGGCCGAAAAGCTGACCGACGGTACCAGCCTCTCCGGGCTGAAGACCAACGGTACCTGCTCGACGACCTGCGATATCACGGTCACAACGGCGTACTCCACCATCTTCTCGCTCCGAAATCAGGGAGATCTGTATGTCTCTCTCGATTCTCAGACGATTGGTGCACGCCAGCTCCTCGGCGGAACGCTGGGTGAGCCGGTCTTGCGCGTGAAGATGCATGCCGAGTACGAAGACATCGACGTGACGGACTTTGTGCTGAATTCCTCGGGAAGCACGGCCGCATCCGTTGATTCTGTCGAACTCTGGCTGGATGGCGGTACCAAGGCCCTCGCGGTGAGCGGCGGCTGCGGCAGCGCAGATGTTCTGAGCAAGAACTACGTGCCGAACGTCACTGCTTCCGGTACAACCGCCTTCTGCTTCACGATGGATAACAAGCAACTCGTGGTGCCGAAGGGTGCAGATGTGAAGATTCTTGTCCGGCCCAGAATGAAGACCGACGTGACCGGTGCGACGAGCGGAAATCCGTTCGCTCTCTTCATCGATCACACGGCTACGTCCAATGATTCCACCGGTACAGGATCCGTCCGCGCGCGCGGTGTTGCCTCAAGCAACAACCTGATCGCAAACGACGGTGACTCGACCGCAGATGGAGAAGTCTTCATTGGCCGCACGGCTGCCGCCACGACGAACCTTCGCGTGGTAGGCAACATCAACTTCACGGTTCTCTCGAAGCTCGCTTCGATCACGAACGGTGGAGCCGCCACGGGCACAGTGCCAAGCGGTGCTGATCGCGAGATCGGTGCCTTGACCTTCACGGCTGCTACCAACGGCAACACGAAGGACGGCACGAACCAGTGGGTCCTTTCTGGCGCTATCTTCACGGTCAACGGTACGAACGTGAATATGGGAGCCACCGGATTCAAGCTCTACAACAAGGCCGCTTCGATGTCTCAGAACGTTGCCTGCACGCCAAGAACGACAGCAGGCGCGGCGATCACAGCGACAGCGTCCGGCGTCTTCTTGGTCGACTGTCGTGGTCTGGTTGGATCAGTAACGAATACCGTTGTTGATTCCGGTCAGTCCATTACTCTCGTACTGCTCGCGAACGTGACGAACACGAACACGGCTGCTTCGAGCGGAGGCTCCAGCATCCTGCAAGTGTCTCTGAACGACTTCACGACCGTAACGAAGGGTAGTTTCGGTCAGGCCTCGGGCGAGAGCCGCCTCCAGTGGAGGGATACAGATTCCGCGACAGCCGCACATGCCGGTCTGTTCCAGTGGGTTGAGTATCCTGACACGGCGGTCAACTCGACGACCTACCGTGGCTAATTGCATTCCAATGATTCGTAGTATTTGACGCGTGCAACCAAACTAACCCCGCACCTTGCGAAGCAAGATGCGGGGTTTTTGGATATGCGGGGTTTTTGTTTCACAAACCTTCCTCACCCTCTATCCCCCTCTCTTTCATTACACAAACCTCCATCTCCCGGCCCCTTCCTCCCGTGGAGGAAGGGGAGTACTTCAATATGTGAAACAACCACAAACACATACATTCCCCCTTTCCGCGGGAGAGGGGGCGAGGGGGGTGAGGCCGGGCCTATCCCAACAATTTCCGTTTGATCTTCAGTAATCGGTTTGCCATAGGTCGTAAGATGACCTGTTGTTCCGGCGGGTAGGTCACGACTTGGCCGCCGAATTTCTCTTTGAATCCGCTGACGCCCTGCCATGGGTGATCGGGGGGCGCATCCGGCGGTGCGATGCCGAGGAGGTCATAGCTTGTGCAGCCGGCAGCTTTGCAATGGCGCATAGCAGCCCATTGAAGGGCATAGGGGGCCATGAGAGCGCGGTGTTCATAGTCAGAGGCCCCATAGTAGTAATAGGCCTTTGAGCCCCAAATGAGGCCCAGTACGCCTGCTACAGGTTCTCCCTGTGGCAAAGAGGCCAGTAACAGGAAACTCCCCGGCAAATCCTTCAAAAATGCCTCATAATAGCGAGCGGAATGAATAGAAAAGTTGTCACGTTGACCAGTTTTCTTGAGTAGACGCATGAAGGCGGAAATATCCTCCGATCGCCCGACGTGGATGCCGTGTTTTTCGGCGACGGAGATATTGTACCGTCCTTTGGGTTTCATCTGCTTCAGAATGTCCTCTCCGGAAACGGTGAGGTCGATGATGCGGGTGGCGGATGGTTGTTCGTGACGGGATGAAGCTTGTAGCTTGTAGCTTGTAGCTTGTAGCGCGGCTGGTGGTGAGAGGTACAAACAGAAACAGTGATCCTTCTTGGCATCCAGAATAATTGTCTCGACGAGTTTTCCTAATTCCCAATCCCTAATCCCTAATCCCCAAACCGGCCCCCGTGGACTATCCCATGTTGAAAGTCCGAAAGACGTTCGGTCGATTACCACAAGCGCGGAGGCAAGGATCTGCTTCCCTTCCTTCAGGGCATAGATCCTTGTTTCCCGACCCAGTGCTTCTTGGTACATCTTCCATTCCACGGATTGCCAGAGAGTCCCATACGGGTGTGCGTGCACCCACGTATCGAAGTGCGCGAGGTCCTCGGCCGTTGTGAACATGCAGGTTTCCATCTGAATCAATCCTAGCAGCTATTCAAAGCATGGTCTGCGTATTGCTGTCCAGTATGAGGAACAGGTATCATTCCCAATTCCTTCCCCTTCCGCACATGCCGTACGTCCTCCCCAAGCTGAATTTCGCCTTCGATGCGCTTGAGCCGCACATTGATGCCCGCACGATGGAGGTGCACTACGGCAAGCATCACCAAACCTACTGCGATAACATCAACAAGGCGCTTGCCGGCACTCCATTGGCAGAGCAACCCATCGAAGAAGTTCTTAAAAATCTGGACGCCGTTCCGGCTGACAAACGCACAGCGGTCCGCAATCACGGTGGGGGATTCGCCAATCACAATTTTTTCTGGACGTGTCTCACGCCCAAGAGTGCAGGGCCTTCCGGCAGCCTTGTCGAAGCTCTGCAGAAATCATTCGGCAGCATCGAGGCTTTCAAAGAGAAGTTCGGGGCGGCGGCTCTTTCGCAGTTCGGTTCCGGCTGGGCGTGGCTGGTTTTTCCATCGCCAATAAACAAATCGCCAATGGGATCCCTTGAGATTCTGAATCTGCCCAATCAGGATTCGCCTCTTTCCATCGACAAAGTTCCGCTTCTTTGCATCGATGTCTGGGAGCATGCCTACTACCTCAAGTATCAGAACCGGCGCGCGGAGTATGTGAAAGCTTTTTGGAATATCGTGAACTGGGAGGAGGTAGGACGCAGATTTGAAGCTGTATAAAAGCAGAAAGGAACGAAGGGGAAGAAAGGGTAGGGAGGAATGAAAAGAACGAAAGGAAAGAGAGGAATGAAAGGAATGATCCTTTCGCTCCTTTTTCTCTTTTCTTTCCTTTTCATCCTTTTATAGGAGTGCAGCGAGTCGAAGGGTGGAATATTGTGGATTGGGAAGCGGTTGAAAGTCGGTTTTGAGGAGATTCCCGCTAAGTAAACTGTACCTCACAATGAGGGAACATTCGTTGACAGCAGCAGATTTCTCCATAGAATGGGCACGTTCGCAGCAGTGACGATTGTGTTGTGAGTGCTGCTCCCGTTTTTTAGGCACTGTCGTGCATGCACGACAGTGCCACGCCACCGGAACCAGACTGAAAGAGGTCATGCGTTTCCGTTGTGTGCACTCCATTTCTCCTCTCTGCTATGGCGAAGAAGGTAGCCAAGAAAATCCAGAAGAAACATGTTTCCAAATCAGCACCCCAGCCTTCGCCAAGGCTTCGGCTGGCAGGCAAGAAGGTGGCGCATCACTCCGCCAGTCGTGTGCAGCATGCCCCGCACAAGGCGGCTCCCGTCGCCAAGAAAGCAGTGGTTGCCGCGAAGAAGCCCGTCGTTGCTGTGGTTCCGGTAGCCAAAAAGCCGGCACTGCCCCCCAAGCGCACGTACCGTGTACATGTGGAGGAGAAAATTCTTCCGCAGATCGAGCCGCCGATTGTTCCGGCAGCCGGTCGCCCCACTGCCGCCATTCGTGAGCTGCCCGCGCACCTCACTCCCACACGCATTTCCGAGGGCCGCATTTATCTCACAGAGGAGGAGAATATTTCCGAGATCCTGCCGTCGCTCATCGAGATGCAGATTCTGAGCTACCGGTGGTTCCTCACCGAGGGCATCAAAGAACTGTTGGAAGAAATCAGCCCGATCACCGATTTCTCGGGTCGCAAGATGGAACTCCGCATCCTCGGCCATGCGTTCGATCCCGCCAAGTACGACCCCGAGACGTGCCGCCGCCGCAACCTGACCTACGAAGCGGCCATGAAGGGTCATGTGCAGCTCATCAATAAAGAGACCGGTGAAATCAAAGAGCAGGATGTGTTCCTCGGCTCGATCCCTCTCATGACGAATACAGGGACCTTCATCGTCGGAGGCATCGAGCGCGTGGTGGTGCACCAGCTCGTCCGTTCGCCGGGCGTGTTCTTCAGTAAGATGCCCGACTACCCCAAGTACCATGCCGCCAAGATCATCCCCAAACGCGGTGTGTGGCTCGAGATCGAGACGGACCGCCGCGGCATCATCACCTGCAAGATCGACCGCAAGCGCAAGATCCCCATCACGCAGCTCCTGCGTGTGTTCGGCTACGCCACGGATCAGAAGATCCTTGATCTTTTCGCTTCGGTGAAGGGCAAAGATATCGATCATATTCTCACGACCCTCGAGAAGGATCCCGTGCGCAACGTGGAAGAGGCGTACCAGAGTATCTATCGCAAGATCCGGCCCGGAGATCTGGCCACGCCCGAGAATGCCAAGTCATTGATCGATTCGCTCTTCTTCGATTTCAAGAAGTACGACATGGGCCAGATCGCCCGCTACAAGCTCAATCGCCGTTTCGGTTTCAAGACGGATAATGATGAATCGCACCGCGTGTTTCAGGTCTCCGACTTCACGGCAATCCTGAAAGAGCTCATCAACCTGAATAACGGGGTGGGGGTTCCCGACGATATCGACCATCTCGCCAACCGCCGCATCCGTTCCGTCGGCGAGCTGGTGCAGAACAAGTACCGCGTGGGCCTTGTGCGCACGGAGCGCATCATCAAAGACCGCATGACCGTGCTCGATATGGAGACGGTCACGCCGACCCAGCTCATCAACTGCCGTCCGATCACGGCCGCCATGCGCGAGTTCTTCGCGAGTTCGCAACTTTCGCAATTCATGGATCAGACGAACCCCCTTGCAGAGCTCTCGCACAAGCGACGTCTCTCTGCTATGGGTCCCGGCGGACTCTCGCGCGAGCGCGCCAGCTTCGATGTGCGTGACGTGCACCCCAGCCACTACGGCCGCATCTGTCCGATTGCCACACCCGAAGGTCCGAACATCGGGCTTGTGGTGCATCTGGCGGCGCTGGCCCGCGTGAATCCCTACGGATTCCTCGAGACGCCGTACCGTGAAGTGAAGAATTCCGTCCCACTCGATCCCGATAAGCTGCAGGGCCGTATGATCGGCGATACGATCCGCGAAGACCGCAAGGTGGTTGTCAAAGAAGGCGATGTGATCGAGACCAAAGAAATGGCCCGCAAGATCGTTTCCCTGTGCCGTCAGGAGGGCAGGCCTATCGTTCCGGTGCGTCCGTACGTCACCAGTAAATTCACGTACATCGACGCGGAGCAGGAGCGTCATCTCACGATCGCACAGGCGCAGACCAAGTACTCGGCGCTCGGAGAGTTCCTCGTCACCACCATTTCCGCCCGTCGGAGCGGAGAGCCGGTGCTCGTGGATGGACGCGATGTCACGCATGTGGACATGACCCCCAAACAGATTCTTTCGGAATCGACATCCCTGATTCCCTTTTTGGAGCACGACGATAACACGCGCGCTTCGATGGGAACGAACATGCAACGTCAGGCCGTGCCGCTGATCCGTCCCTCTGCCCCGCTCGTGGGGACGGGCATCGAAGGGCTTACGGCACGTGCCTCCGGTCAGGCAGTTCTGGCCGATGAAGACGGAGAGGTGGTGAGCGTGGATGCCGCGCACGTTGCGGTGGTGTACCGCTCCGGCCGCAAGCAGCAGCTTTCTCTCACGACATTCGTCCGCAGTAACCAGGGAACCTGCGTGCTCATGCGACCGCGCGTGCACGTGGGCGAAAAGGTCCATCGCGGATCCGTGCTCGCAGACGGGTCGGCTGTCGAAAACGGGGAACTGGCACTGGGGCAGAACCTGCTCGTGTCGTACCTCTCGTGGGAGGGGGCCAACTTCGAAGATGCCGTCATCATTTCCAGCCGCGTGGTGCATGACGGCTGGTTCGATTCCATTCATATCGAGTCGTACGTCACGGATGTGCGCGATACGAAACTGGGGTCCGAGACGGTCACGCGCGACATCCCGAACGTCGGTGAAGCCAAGCTCAAAGATCTCGATACAGACGGCATCGTGCGCATCGGCGCGACGGTGCATGAAGGGGATATTCTCGTCGGCAAGATCACGCCCAAGGGCGAAACCGAGCTCACGCCGGAAGAACGGCTTCTGCAAGCCATCTTCGGTGACAAGGCAAAAGACGTGAAAGATTCGTCGCTGCGGCTCCCGGGGGGCGCCGGCGGCAAGGTGGTGGATGTGCATATCTTCGACCGATCGGAGGGCGACGAGCTCCCGACCGGCGTCATCAAGCAGATCAAAGTCTTCGTCGCTCAGACGCGCAAAGTGCAGGTCGGAGACAAAATGGCCGGTCGCCACGGAAACAAAGGCGTGGTGTCGCGCATCGTTCCCGTGGAAGACATGCCGTACCTCGAGGACGGCACGCCGGTGGATATCATCCTGAATCCTCTCGGTGTCACCTCACGCATGAACATCGGTCAGATTTTGGAAACACATTTGGGTTGGGCGTGTGAAAAACTGGGCATCAAGGTCGCGACGCCGACTCTGAATGGAATCTCGGTGGATCAGATCGAGGAATTCCTGAAGGCGGCCCATCTGCCGACGGACGGAAAAGTGCAGCTCTTCGATGGCCGCACGGGTGAGCCGTTCGCGCACAAGACCACGGTCGGTATCGTGTACATGCTCAAACTGCTCCACCTTGTCGAAGATAAGATCCACGCGCGCAGCGTCGGACCGTACTCGCTCGTCACGCAGCAGCCGCTCGGAGGCAAAGCCCAGCACGGAGGTCAGCGTTTTGGAGAAATGGAAGTGTGGGCGCTCGAAGCCTACGGCGCGGCCTACACGCTGCAGGAAATGCTCACCATCAAGTCCGATGACGTGATCGGCCGCAGCAAGGCCTACGAGGCCATCGTGAAAGGTGAGCCGATCCGCCGCCCTTCCATTCCCGAATCCTTCAACGTGCTTGTGAAAGAACTGCAGGCGTTGGGACTCAAGGTCGAACTGCTCAAGTTCAAAGATGAAGTGCTGCCCGATGAGCGCGCGACGCTGGAGGCAAGCGAAGTGGAGCAGGTGGAATTGCGGTCAAGAGTAGAGGCCGAAGTAGAGGCCGAAGAGATCCTCAATGCGACCGAAAAGATCTCGGAACTCGATGCTCCGGGAAGCGAGACTTCCGAAGAGGTGGTGGGTGGTATCGAAGAGGGCGAAGCGGTCGAAGCCTCGGGTGTGACGGCCAAGGAAGAAATGAAAGAATCGGTCAGCGAGGAATCGATGGAGGATGCGTAATAGGGATTGGGGATTAGTTATTAGGGATTAGGACAAAGGACAAAGGACTAAGGACGGTTGCCGGAAGGCGCCGTCCTTTATTGAACTATGAATCGATCTCTATAAAATGAACAAGTGCAAACGAAGCCGAAAGACTCTTCAGAGATCGTAAGGAATATCTGGGATATCCATACTGCGAAGCATCTCATTTTTCTGGTTTTGATCATCTGGGCGGCACACTATTTCACTTTTCGTTCCTTCGGTCTTTACGAAGATGATTATACGTACATCAGTCCGGCCCTTGGCTGGCGCCTATCGGACGTATTGTACAACATGATTAGAGTTTCACTGACCGGCTCGCAAGGACGACCGCTTGGCTACTTTCTGTCTTTATTCTTGGCATTTGTTGGTGCAAAACTGGGTGGTTTGCAGGCTATCTACCTTTTGGGATTTCTCATCCATGTGTTCAATGCCTGCCTGTTTTACGTTGTTTTGAGAAAAGTGAGTTCAGAAACCGTCGCTGTGATCGGAGCGCTGTCATTCGGTCTTTTTCCTGCCGACACCACGCACATTTTTCTCATGCATGCTTTCGGTTTGCATACGTCTCTGACGTTCCTGCTTCTTGCCGGTCTTTGCTACATTTCAGGATATCGGACCTTGTCCTACTTTGTCATTGTTGGCTCGTTACTCACCTACGAATCGCCTTACCTCGTATTTCTGGCTATTCCACTACTGAATCGTAACTGGGATTCCAAACTGGCGAGAGAGATCATCCGTCATGTTGCGATTTTGTCGGGGATCATCCTCATGGTGGTCCTCATTCGATTCTGCGCAGGAGAGAGCCGAATCCTGACGGTAGGGGCAAGCGCCTTCAGACTTGCCATTATTTCTGCAAAGATCGAAGCAGCCATGGTCATTGGTCCGGTTGTCAGCATGGCGGCGTTTGCCTACGGGCCGGCATGGGTGCTTTGCCATTGGAATCGGGATCTGACTATTGTTTTCGCAGGATGCATTATTCCTTTTCTCTGGATAGCGGGTCAGCTGAACTCTCAAACAAAAATCACCACGATCCTTCCGTTTTCCAAACTCGTTCCGACAGCGGCCATCATGCTCTGTCTGGCGTATGGTTTTTCCTTCACACACTTTCCTCCGATAGCACTCTATGGCCGCCTGACCTCAGTGCATCTCGCCGCCGCTTTTGGTGGTTCGCTTCTTTTCGCATGTGTTTGCTCAATGATGCTGTCTGCCGTTCATGCCTATCACTGGAGAATCTTTGTTCGCACAGTGCTCGCACTGTATTTGTCCCTGCTGGTCACGTATCGCTTCTCGATCCAGCAGGATTTCAAGCAGGCCTGGCAAAATGAACGGATCTTTTGGACGAGTGCGATCGGGAATCTGCCGGACATGACGGACGGAACGGTCATTTTTGTTTCGGATCAGAACCTTCCTGCCACTCATTTTATTCGATCCAATTCCTGGGCAGATCCTCTTGTGCTGATGCAGATCATTCAATTTCCCAAAGAGTGGAAAAACCAGCCCAGATTATTCGTCGTGCACGACGATTGGGCCAAGCGCCTGATTCGCGAAGGAAATCAGGTCAAGTGGCAGGTTCCCGCTGCAAGAGTGCCGTCCCACTGGGAGATTCTTCCCAATAAAAATGTCATCTTGCTGGAAATGGAAAACGGCAAGCTGGTGCGCAAATTCGGTTCCATTGTTGTTGATGGACAGCCTCTCGAACTCAGGCAGAGATCAGCGAACGGGCCGTTTGCACACCCCGTTCTTCGGCGCGAGGAAATGAGGGAAATCTTTGCACTTCCGGCGTCATCATAAATGAGGAATCGATGGAGGACGCTTAATAGGGATTGGGGATTAGTTATTAGGGATTAGGACGAAGGACAAAGGACTAAAGACTAAGGACGGTTGCCGGAAAGCGCCGTCCTTTTATACTGCTTTCCCATGTCTACAGAAGAACTCTCGGCACGCTATGACAGAGCCAACAAGGTTTATACTTCCCTTTTCCGAGGAGGGGATCCTGCTTTTTACATCCCCACACTCGAAACCGTGCTGCCGTCCGCAGATTATCAGTCCCTTCAGGAAGTTATGGATGATGTTCAAGCGCTGAGAAGGCGTCTCTGGGGAATAATCGTGGCGATGACGGAAGATGCGTGATGACGAAGAGCAGAGGGAAAAGGACTAAGGACTAAGGACAGTTGATGCAAGGCACTATTCTTCAATCTTGTTTTTTCGTTCATCACGAGCATACTGCCACCCATTCCTAATTTTCTATGCTGAGCAATCATCCACCACTTTCAGAAGAAGAAATGAACCAACAGCTTTCGGATGCCCGACCGCCTCTCGGCACGGAAGCTCTGGCTTTCACAGATGCTGCACTCATGGCTGAACAAGTTGAGAGATTGTGCATTCCCAAGGATGTCTGTCGTTTCGCGGAACGGCTGGCGCTCGCTGTTGACCACCACCATCCCTGGCCGCGTGAGGCAAACAATCAAACACCTTTGCCTGCGGTTATTGCAGGTTGTGGCGTCGTTGATTCTTTTTCCGAAGATGAACAGTTGATTGGGAATATTCCTGCAATTGGCTCAGATGGAGACACCGGCGCTGATGTTGTGAACGTCTTGGTGCCTCCGACACGTTCTCCCTCTGTCGACCCTGCGCTCACACAGGAGTCTCTGCTCGTGAAAGCATTTCCATTCGGTTGGGAGGTTTCTATGCCGGATGTTGGAAAGAAGCTCGATGATCTGCGCAGACGGGTGCTCTATGAAATTCAGGATTTATGCCTTCTTACGCGATTCAGACAGCTCGTCACACTCTTGCGGGAAGCAAACGGGTTGGAGAACGTTCGTCCGCTTGAGCAGGAATTACTCCAGATCGTGCAGAGCAGTGAGGCTTGCGCGCAGGAACTGTCGCAACTTGCATGGTATCAGTGGCGTAAGGATTCGGATCCGGATTTCAAAGCGTTTGTTGAGAGTCGGGGAGTTCATATTTCAAATAAATGACGGGGCTACTTCCTTTTCCATTTGATTTCCATAGAACGAACCGAAGCAACACCGGCAGAACCTGTGATCCCTGCCCGTCGGGAGATCCTCGTCAATGAGACGTCCATCGCCAGGCTGCTCAAAGGGGAGCTGGAAATAGGCGAGGAGGAGTTTGCGTGGCACCTCATACGCAGATGCAGAAACTGGCAGGCAGCCTACGATCGCGCCATGCAGGAGCATGACCAAAAGCTCGAATTGCGCAGACGTTCCATGCCACGGTAGAACCCTCTTTGAGGCCTAGCTGAAGCCAAAAAGTTCCACTCATCCACAACAATCTTTTTAGAGAGGCCTTTTTCTTTTCCTTTTCGCCTCTAGCCTTGGGGGTCCGTATTTCTTACCCCCCATTTTTATGTTCAATGTGAACCGCGTCACGCTTCTCGGCAACGTTACCCGCGATCCCGAGATCCGTGCCACCAAGACCGGCGTTGCGGTCTCTGCTATCGGTTTCGCCACCAACCGCGCGTGGCGGGATACCGAAGGCAAGCTCGAGCGCGAGCCGGAGTATCACAATCTGGTGTGCTTTGGCCCGCTGGCCGAGTTCGCCGAAAAGCGCGTGAAGAAAGGCGTGCCTCTGTACGTCGAGGGCCGGCTGCACACCAGCCACTTCGAAACCAAGAAGGGCACTCCCGCCAGCCGTACCGAGATTCTGGTGGACCGCTTCGTGCTGCTCTCTTCCAATAAGAAGGCAGCTGCTGCGACCGCTCAGGCGGACGAAGAATAGGACGAAGGGAAAAGGACGAAGGACTAAGGACCAAGGGGTGGTTGCTGAGAGGCGCCGCCCCTTTTTCGGAGGGTTCTTTGACAACGAATAACCTGAGGCGGAGGATTCGCCTCCTCGGTTTTCCTCTTCCTATTCACCCATGCTCAGACCTCTCGGTTCCATGATCAGCGATCTGAACAATCGCAGTACTGAACAGAACAGACAATCTCTGCTTCAAGCTACTGCACTGAAAAGTATCCAAATGATTGTGGCGGGATCCAAACAGCAGATCGATGCAGCCATCGAGAGTGGTGACATGAGTGCAGTGAAATTAGGTGTTGATGATCTCATTGCAAAGATCGAACTTCAATTGAGGCAATCAGGTGTTTTTCCGGCTACGTCTCAAGAAGAAGCCGGGCAGATCCCTGCCGATGCTCCGAAACAGGAGTAAGCAAATTGACAACGGAAACAGGCTGGGCACAATCGGTGTGTATGGATGCCCGTACCGACGAAGAGTTCCGAACAGACTGTCTTGCAGATGCGACAACAATGCTGCAGGAAGTCGCAGCCCTGTCGCCTTGTGGGGAGGCAAGAGAACAGTTGAGACAGCTTCTTGAGACGCAGGACTGTGCACTACTTGAGGGAAGATCCGCAGTGAGAGCTTTTACAGAACGGGTCCGCCAGTTTCACGAGCAGGTCTGCTGTGGCGGATGGTGTGTTCCGGATGAGGTCGAAGAAAATTCCTCCGTTCATGCATGAAGTCTGTAAACAGTGTCACTCTCCTCGGCAATGTAACCAGAGATCCTGAACTCAAGGCCACCACCGGCGGGCAATCGGTCTGCACGTTCGGCCTTGCGACGAACCGCGTCTGGCGCGATCCCAAAGGCGAGAAGCAGAGCCTGCCGGAATTTCACAACATCGTGGCGTGGGGCTCTCTCGCGGAATTCAGTCATCAGTACGTCAAAAAAGGAAAGCCTCTCTACATCGAAGGCTATCTCAAAACACGCAGCTGGGACGGCCCCGAAGGCGCCAGGATTTTCCGTACCGAAATCGTGGCAGAAAACGTGATTTTATTGGGTCCACGGGAGGAAGCGGATAATGGCTCAATACCTGAGGTTTCTGACGGGCCCGAGGCGGCGGTGGAGGGCGAGTGAGGTTTGCTTTGCAGAGGGATTTTCAGGTCCTCCTCTTTCTTCTTGACTCACTGTTTCTCCACAGTAAACTGCGGAAGCTCTATGTTTCCTCGTGCCCACCCGTAGGATTCGGCCCTCGTATTGACGAGGGAGTTCTCGGATTCTGCGGGTGTGCATAGGCCACCCGCTCTTTTTTATTCAGGCCAATCCTGAATAGAAAATTAAGAGACAGAATGGAGTGTGGCGGGACCTGCGTACATCATGTTCCTTCGCATCATCGGCAGTTGAAGAGAACATGAATGAAAAAATACTATGAAATCACGTGCGCAGTGTGCGGGCACATCCTGCCCGCTCCTTGCCCCGCATCGACAGGTGTTGGGGTCCTGCGACACGTGAACAGCAATAATGAAAAACGTTACTCATCGCATCACATGGATGCCTCGACTCTGTACTCCGAAGAAGGACGTAGCCAGCTGCGATAAGCCTCGGCAAGCCGCTAGGCAGGCGCTTGTAGCCGGGGATTTCCGAATGGGGAAACCCTATGGAAGTTATATTCCATAACCCCGCACTGTTAAGGTGCGGGGAGGTCACTCTGTGAACTGAAACATCTCAGTAACAGAGGAAAAGAAATCAAAACGAGATTCTCCGAGTAGCGGCGAGCGAAAGGGGAACAGCCCAAACCTCGTGCTTGCACGAGGGGTTGTAGGACCTCTTGTACCGATTCAATTGTCATAGACGAACGTCCCTGGAACGGGCGGCCATAGCGGGTGAGAGCCCCGTAGTCGAAATGACAAGAGACGGGTGAGGATTCCTGAGTAAGGTCGGACACGTGAAATCCGGCCCGAATCCGGGTGGACCACCATCCAAGGCTAAACAGGTACAGAGTTCAATAGCGGATAGTACCGTGAGGGAACGGTGAAAAGCACCCCGGAAGGGGGATGAAATAGTCTCTGAAATGTGATGCGTTCAAGGAATTGGAGCCCCGCACTTTTTGAACCTTTGTTATAATTCACCTCTATGTTTCATGTCTACATTCTCAAGAGTACTGATTCCAATAATCTCTATATTGGATTCACGTCTGATCTACAAAAGAGATTGTTAGCACATAACCAAGGGGAAAATACTTCCACGAAGCTTCATCAATGGATTTTGGTCTATAGCGAAAGCTATCTTTCTGAAACGGATGCCCGCAAGAGAGAAAGAATGCTTAAGCAGTATGGGAAATCACTTGGTATGCTTAAGAAGCGAATTTCTGGAAGTCTGAAGGGTTCAAAGAGTGCGGGGTGACAGTGTGCCTTTTGCATAATGAGCCAACGAGTTTGTTGTCAGTGGCAAGGCTAAGGCAGTACATAGCCGGAGCCGGAGCGAAAGCGAGTCTGAATAGGGCGATTCAGTCGCTGGCACAAGACCCGAAACCGGGTGAGCTAACCATGGGCAGGGTGAAGGGCGCCGAAAGGCGTCTGGAGGCCCGAACCATAACTTGTCGCAAGAAGTTGGGATGACCTGTGGTTAGGAGCGAAAAACTCATCGAACCCGGAGATAGCTGGTTCTCCTCGAAATG